>Ga0255057_10000224_pt1 | contig 31824 bp, 30 predicted proteins | sample Cases_109_6_MG_FD_189022 | JGI IMG/M metagenome (GOLD analysis project Ga0255057, IMG submission 189022) | Seawater microbial communities from Amundsen Gulf, Northwest Territories, Canada - Cases_109_6 | ecosystem: Environmental > Aquatic > Marine > Gulf | place: Canada: Northwest Territories... | reverse complement strand
CTCATGTGCGCCTCGGCGGTAGTTCGCTTCACATGCGAGACGTCGAAGACGAGGTGCGCGAGATAAAAAAGGAGATCGTCGAGAGCCGTGGCCTGATCATCAAGACCAACAATCTGGTCAATGCGCTGGGCGCCGATATCAAGTCGATCGCGAAGCGACAGGCGGGGTATGAGCGGCGTTTCAAGTGGGACAGCGGGATCGCGCTCGCGGTGATCGGGGTGCTGACCTTCGCGGGCCTCAAGCTCTACTACGACGCGCAGATGGCGTCCTATCGCTCGGATATGAACAATGCCCAGACGGCCGCCGAAGAGCTTCGACTCGATCTCGGCGACGAGGTCCGTCGGGCCTCCGGCCGAGCTAGTGCAGCAGCGAAGGCTGAGAAGTACTACGAGCTGATTCGAGAGCGGAAGCGGGCTGAGGTCGTCCGGCAGTACCCGGCGATGTCGAAGGAAGCGCTGTCTTCTGCCGAAGCCGCGGTGTTTCGAGATTTTGAGCAGCAGTTTCGCCAGGATTTGTCCCTCGACGTTTACAAGAAGGGGCTCGTGCTTGCTGAGAGTCGCAAGTACGCCGACGCGATCAAGAGTTTCGAGCAAGCGATCGAGCTCGATCCTAATGGCTCCCATGTTTCGGCGATCCGGTCTGCCTTGGCGTTTGCGCTGCGTAAGGATGGAAGGTCCGCGGAGGCTCTCGTGCTCGCCCAACAGGTTGCCCAACAAGAAACCGATGCCGCCTTGCAACCCGATGGTTGGTGGTTGACCGCGCTCTCAGCGCGCGACCTGGGCGATCTAGACACCTCGCGCGATGCGCTGCGCTTCCTGATCAACAAGTGGCCGCGCTCGGCGCTATCGAGGGATGCACGACCGATGCTGCGCGCCGTGACCAAGGAGATCTACCTGGGGAAGAAGGCGGTGACAGGAGCGGCGCCGGAAGAGTAGGGGCTGCTCTCTCGTTTTCGTGCTCGTGCTCGTGGTCGACTGAGAAGTGGTCACAAGTTCATGAATCTTTGCAACTGCTTGTGTGAGTGTGTGGTCCAGCGCTCCTGAGATGGAAGCAACCGCACGAGCGTGACCGTGAACGCGGTCACCCCTTGGTTCGCGTCGGCGGTAGGAGCTTAAGAGAGGGGGAGGAGGGAAAGCCTCTGGGGCAGCAGGCGAAGCCCGGGAAGAGAAAGAAGGGCCTTCGGTCGACGTGCGCGGACACCTGACTCCTGCGCATCAGCCTCCCGGCACCTCATCGGTTCGCACGAGCCCGTAGCGCTTCCAGCCCGTGCTCGCGAGCCAGGTGCGGGGCTCGGCACACGGCGGCGGGCCGGTCGCCCGAAAGACGTGGCCCACCGGTTCACCCGAGCCAAACGGATCGACCCACGTCGGAGCCGGCTGCGGCCGACCGAGCTTTCGAAGATGGCGTCGGCGGTTGTTGAGCACGTAGGCCATGGCGTTTCGAACCTGCCGCGGCGTCCGGAGCTGTTCGACGTGGTACCGATCGGTAAAGACGGTACCTCGTCCGCGCTCAAGGGCCTTGTTGAGCGCCTTGCTCATGCGAATCGAGAGCCCCTGCATCCCCCGCGAAAGCGAGCGTCGGTGCGTCGCCTCGACGATCAGGTGTAGGTGCCCGCTCTGCACCGACCAGTGGAGGACCCGCATCCCAAAGCGCCCCTGCGCCCGCGCAATCGACCTCACCAGGGCCCGATAGAGCCGCCCGCTCCGAAGCCGAAGCCTTCGATCGACCCGAAGCGTCACATGTACCGGCACATAGTGCGGTAGCGCCTGCCGCATCTCGTGGCCGACCCGAGAGCTCGTCCTCGGCCGACCGGCCCCTTCGCGCCGCCCCCCGTGCCGCAACCGGTCGAGGTGAAGCTGCGCCTCCCTTCGGCGTCGTCTCCGACGTCGTTTGGGCGAGCGTCCGGGCCTTTGAGTACCTGCCGCCATGCCTCTCGAATATGGCAGATATTATATCGATGTCAACCATGAAGTGACTTGCATACAACGCCCACCACGAAGTGACTTGCGCACAAACGCGGCTCTTGATCGAGGGATCTACGTTGGTGAAGCGCAACTTCGCAGGGCCGCCTTCCCGTCCCCGACCGACAGTCCTCTGTGAAGAGACGTGCCCGCCGTCTCCGGCTAGGTACTCCACCGACGCCGTGCCTCCAGCTCTTGTCCCCTCTCTTAAGCTCATGCTTCCGAAGCGGAAGCAATCGCGGTCACGCCCACGCGCCTCGAGCGCCGCGCCATTCTTTCGACCATTTGTGACTACTCGTCAGTCGCGCACAACTACGACCACGACCCACTCACCTGCCTCGAGCTCCGCCGTTTTGACTACTTGTGACTACTCGTCAGACGACCACGACCACGACCACGTCTACGATCTTGGTGGGTCGACTCACGGCGCGACCTATGGCAGGTTCGCTTCAGATGGCTCGGCCGCGTGTAGCATTTGTCGGTTCCGGCGGCGCGGCGAAAGGTGTTGCTCACATCGGGGTCCTGCGCGCGATGGAAGAGCTCGGTATCGAGGCCGATATCTGCGTGGGCGCTTCTGCAGGAGCGATCGCCGGGGCTTTCTACGTGCAGGGTTACACCCCCGGCCAAATGGTCGACTGGTTTCGCCCCTTCTGGCGCAGAGGGCTCGAGGACCCGCCTCTCAAGGCCCGATATTTCTTGGGCCTCCCGAATCGCGAGCAACGCCAGAGTTGGGGCTATCTGACGAGCGGCCTCTTCTCGATCGATCGTTTCGAGAGGTTCGTTGCCGAGCAACTGCCGACCGACGATTTTCGCGAGCTGGACAGACATCTTCTGGTCACAGCAGCTGACATCGACGGCCGGGGCCGGGTCGTCTTCGGTCGCGGATATCGCGAGGACGTCCCGATCAGCAAAGCCGTGGCAGCGTCATCGTGCATTCCGGTGCTGTTCCGTCCCCACAAGATCGACGATCGCTTCTACGTCGACGGGGAAGTCGTCCGCACTCTGAGCATCGATCTCGCGGTCGAGGCCGGTGCTGACGTCGTCATCATCTCGAACGTATACCGTCCCCACGTGAGCCGCGTCGGCAGCCCGTCTCTGGTCTACCAAGGCCCTGCCGCAGTCGCCCGCCAGTCGTTGAACATCATCCTCCACGAAAAAGAGAAGCGGGGCATCGACCTGATCCACCGGATGTACCCACAGATTCAGGTGCTCGTGGTCTCCCCAGATTTGGGGCGTCTGCCGTTTACCTCGAGGCTCCACGCCGGGACCATGCTCCGACGCGGCTACAGGGACGCCCTGCGCGTCCTTGCCAAAGCGAAGCGCCGCGGCGTGTTCGAGGTCGTGCCAAACGTAAGAAGCATCGGCGAAGCGTAGAGAATCAGAGAATCATCACGATGACCCAAAAGCCGACCATCCTCTACACGAAGACCGACGAAGCACCCCTCTTGGCGACCCACTCGCTACTCCCGATCATTCGGGCGTTCACCGCGCCTGCGGACGTCGCCGTCGAGCTCCGCGACATCTCTCTTGCGGGTCGGATCCTCGCAAGCTTCCCCGAGGCTCTCATGAACGCGCAGCGGGTCGACGATGCGCTGGCGGAGCTTGGCCGCCTCGCGAAAACGCCTGAGGCGAACATCATCAAGCTGCCTAACATCAGTGCCTCGGTGCCGCAGCTCAAGGCCGCCGTCGCGGAGCTGCAAGCGAAGGGCTTCGCAGTGCCGGACTACCCGGAGGAACCGAAGACACACGAGGAGCGCGCGACCGCACAGCGCTACGGAAAGGTCAAGGGGAGCGCCGTCAACCCGGTCCTCCGTGAGGGCAACTCGGACCGCCGCGCGCCGCATGCCGTCAAGGAGTACGCGCGTAAGAACCCGCACCCGATGGGGGCCTGGGCGAGTGACTCGAAGACGCACGTGTCCACGATGAGTGCCGGAGACTTCCGCCACACCGAGAAGTCGATCACCTTGCCCGCAGCCACCGCCGTGCGCATCGAACATGTGGCCAAAGACGGCTCGACCACGGTGCTGAAGGAGGGCCTCGCACTCCTCGAGGGCGAGATCTTCGATGGCTCCTTCATGAGCAAGCAGGCGCTCCTCACGTTCCTCCGAGAACAGGAGCGCGACGCACGGGAGCTGGGCGTCCTCTTTTCCCTCCACATGAAGGCGACGATGATGAAGGTCAGCGACCCGATCATCTTCGGCCACGCCGTTCGCGTTTTCTTCGCCGACCTCTTCGACAAACACGGCGCGATCTTGGAGGATCTCGGGGTCGACCCGAACGACGGCTTCGCCGAGGTGCTGGCGCGCATCGAGAGCCTCCCGGAGGACAAGCGTGCAGAGATCGAAGGCGATATCCGTTCCGCGTACGAGAGCGGGCCCGCGCTTGCGATGGTGAACTCGGACTTGGGGATCACCAACCTCCACGTCCCGAGCGACATCATCGTTGACGCTTCGATGCCGGCGATGATCCGCAGCTCCGGGCAGATGTGGAACGCCAAGGGCGACACCCAGGACGCCAAGGCAGTCATTCCCGACAGCAGCTACGCGGGCGTCTACGGGGAGGTCATCGACTTCTGCAAGGAGCACGGCGCGTTCGACCCAACGACCATGGGCAGCGTCCCGAACGTCGGCCTGATGGCGCAGAAGGCCGAGGAGTACGGCTCCCATGACAAGACCTTCGAGATCGCTGTCGATGGCGTGGTGCGGGTGGTCGACGAGAACGACGAGGTGCTCATGGAACACGAGGTCGGCGTCGGCGACGTCTGGCGCGCTTGCCAGACGAAGGACGCGGCGGTGCGCGACTGGGTCGGCCTCGCGGTACGCCGCGCCCGTGCATCCGGTGAGCCGGCGGTCTTCTGGCTCGACGAGACGCGACCCCACGACGCGCAGCTTATCGCCAAGGTGAAAGCCTACCTTCCGGATCACGATACCGAGGGGTTGGAGATCCTCACCATGGCGCCAGTGGCAGCCACGCGCTTTTCACTCGAACGGATCAAGGAGGGCAAGGACACTATCTCGGTCACCGGCAACGTCCTGCGTGACTACCTCACCGACCTCTTCCCGATCCTCGAGGTAGGCACGAGCGCCAAGATGCTCTCGGTCGTGCCCCTGATGAACGGTGGTGGCCTGTTCGAGACGGGGGCAGGCGGTTCGGCGCCCAAGCACGTGCAACAGTTCGAAAAGGAGAACCACTTGCGCTGGGACTCGCTCGGCGAATTTCTCGCCCTGGCGGCGTCGCTCGACTTCCTCGCCGAGCGCCACGAAGACCTGAAGATCAAGATCTTGGCAGACACCCTCGATGCGGCAGCGACCAAGTACCTGCTTGAGAACAAGTCGCCGTCGCGCAAAGTGCACGAGCTCGACAACCGTGGTAGCCACTTCTACCTCGCACTGTACTGGGCTCAGGCGCTGTCCGAATCCGAGGACGCCGATCTCCGAGCGCGGTTCGCGCCGGTGGCGAAGGCGTTGGCGGAGAACGAGGCGAGGATCGTCGCCGAGCTGATCGAGATACAGGGCCACCCGATGGAGGTCGGCGGCTACTACCTCCCAAACGAAGAGCTGGTCGCGAAGGCAATGCGCCCGAGCGCGACGCTGAATGCGATCATCGACGGGATCTGACCCCGTGGCGACGAAGTCGCTTTACGGGGTGGCGCTGTCACTGGGTCTGTTCGACCGCCCACTTCGCGTAGGGGCCGCTAACCTGCGACGCCAACAGCGCTACCAGTTCTGGTACTTCGTACGGATGCTGTGCGTGAATCCACTTGTCGATGGCTTCAAAGCGTGACCGCTGCGTCTTGATGAGCATCTGGACTTCCGAGCTCACCTCGAGCTTGCCTTCCCAGCGGTAGAACGAACGCACGGCGGGGATCACTTTGACGCAGGCGGCGAGCCTTTTCTCGACCAATCCCGAAGCGAGGCGTTCTGCCGTTTCGTCGTCAGGGACGGTGCAAAAGACGACGATGAGCTCGTTTTGGTCGGTCACGAGCTCGAGTCTACTCAAAGAGTGTGGACCGTCACGTCGATCTTGCGGTTGACGACCGCGACCGAGCGTTCGGGCACCATTTTGTAGCCCGCGGGCGCGTCCTCGACGTCGCTGACGATCATGACGTAGCGCATCTGCGTGCTCCCCTTCGGAGGCGGTGTGTAGTCGTCGGGTGGGTCATGCATGCCCTGGCGTTCGACGTAGGCCATGGGTGCGCCATTGTTGAGCGCGTACATCGAGCGGCCGTTGGTGAGAATGAAGCTCAGGCTGTTGTCGGTCGCGCCAACCTCGGCGGTGAGCCGTTCGACGAGCGCCACCGCAGTGGTGATCGCAGTCAGAGCGTGTGCCTCGTTGACGTCCGGGTTGGCGAGCTGCCCTGCGTCATGAAGGAAGGTCAGCACGGTGTGGAACAGATACTCGCTGTCGGTCTGCCCCCGGATGTTGCGACGAATGAAGTCCGGGATCGTCTCGGCCAGATTGTCGCGAATCGAGTCGAACCTGCTGATCGTTCCCTCGTGTGCGAAGAGCCACTGCCGCATGCGGAACGGGTGTGCGTTCTCCGCGCGAAAATCGCCAACCGTGGGTTGCCGCAAGTGTAGCACGGCGCAATCAGAGTGCACTTCGCCGGCGATGTGCTCCCAATCCACGCGTTCGGTTGCGCGCGTCGGGCGCTTCTTATGAAGGACCTCGTCGCCGTGATAAAAACCAATCCCCCAGCCGCTCGCGCTCGGGGGTGCTGTTTTTTGGTTCAATACGGCATGCTCTTGGTGGAGCGCGTCGCGCATTCGATCCGATCGGTTCGCCACATATCCGATGAGCCTACTCATTGAGTCACCATCGGAAGGTAAGTGGAATGAAACATCATCGATCGATATGAACAAAATACCACGGTAAGTGACCTGCATCAATGAAACGGGTGTCAGACGGTTGCATACACGCGTGCACAAAAAGGGGCGGTCGCACAGCTTTGTGGTAGCGAGTAGTATGTCCGTCGCGTTCGACGGTGCGCTGGATGACTACATTCAGCACTTGCGTGTGGAACGGGGCCTCTCGGAACACACGGTGGACGGATACGCGCACGATCTCGGACGTTTCGGCGCGCGCTTGGTGGACGACAAAACGCCCCTTGCCAAGGTCGATGAGGCTACCGTGGCGGGATACTTGGTTACATTGTCGCACGCAGGCCTCAGTGCTCGTACCCAGGCCCGAGCCTTGAGTGCGATTCGAGGTTTCTTCCGGTTCCTCGTGCAAGAGGGTCGGCACAGCGGTGATCCTACAGAGCTACTGGAAGGGCCGCGCCTGCTCAGGAAGCTCCCGGACGTTCTGAACCGTGACGAGATCTTGCGACTGCTACAAGCCCCTGCCGGTGACAAACCAAATCGTGTTCGCGATCGCGCGATGCTGCACACCATGTACGCCGCCGGGCTTCGCGTGAGCGAGCTCGTGGAGCTCGACCTTGGGGATGTGAATCTCGCCGAGGGTTTCCTTTCGGCGTTCGGCAAGGGCAACAAGCGGCGTATCGTCCCGATCGGCGAACACGCGCGGGTCGCGATTGCTCGATATCTCGCCGAGGTGCGGCCGAAGTGGGCGCGTCCAGCGAGTCGCGCCTGCTTTGTAACGGCCCGCGGCAAATCGATGACCCGTCAGGGCTTTTGGAACATCGTGAAGAAGTACGCCCGAGAGGCGGGGATCACCAAGCAGATCTCGCCGCACAAGCTCCGGCATTCGTTCGCCACGCACCTCTTGGAGGGTGGGGCTGACCTTCGATCCGTTCAAACGATGCTCGGGCACGTCGATATCTCGACAACACAGATCTATACCCATGTGAGTGGCGAGCACCTTCGCAAAATGCACGAGCGGTATCATCCGCGAGGTTGAGGATGATCATCAGTTCAGGTCGGTCTGCCAAACAATCGCCGGACTGTAGAACAGTCGGTATCCTTTTGAGGGATGTCGACGTTCGACGTATGGGTGATTCGTTTTTCGCCGGGTGGACTTTCACCCGCTGAACGGCTCAAGAATGCGTTCGGCATCGATGACACCAGTGCGGAGTCGCTCGAGCAGAACCTTCCGCGGGTCGTGAAGCACGGCGTAGGCGCCAAAGAGGCGGGGGAGATGCGAAAGGTCCTCGAGTCGATTGGGGCAGTGGTCGAGTGTCGCCCTTCTCGAGAAGCCAAGCCTTCCGGGGAAGCCGGGCCGGCGGTGTTCCAGCGGCCCGCCGAAGATCTCTTGCCGGGGCGCGTGTCGGCGATCGATCCGTTCGCGTCTGCGACTGAAGCCGGCGTTCCGAGGATTTCAGTCGAGGATCCTGTGGCGCCGCCGTCACGAGCGATGAAGTCCGATACCTCCGGAGTCGTCCGACCGCCCAGCGCTGCGCCTTCACGTTCGGTCGATGACGTGATCCGAACGAAGTCGCATGAGCAACAGCGGAAGGTATTCCTGAAGCGAGCTGCGGGGACGATCGTGGCAGGCGTGGCCATCATGTCGATCGGTTGGTTCATGGGGAATTCCGTTCTCCGCGGGGACGCCGGTTTCGTGGGCGTCGCTTTCGACGGGGTGGGAATCTACCTCTTCGGCGTCGGCGCCTGGGACATGCTCACCACGCTCAGGAGCTAGCGGCCATGCAGATCACAATCCCGAGGGTGCTTTGGTTGATCGCGGCGTTGGGAATCGCATGGGGCGTCAATACGTGGCGGCAGCAAGCCGCCATGCACGGGCTCGACGCCGCACGGGCAGGTGACCGAGATGCTGCCGAGGGCTGGGTCGACCGAGCGCTTCGGGAGAACCACTGCGAGCTTCACGAGGCCAAGGTCTACTTGTCGTCCTCGACGCGGCAGTACGTTCGCCGGCCTGACTATGTCGCGACGTTCGTCCGGAAGCTCTACGACGGCGGTGCACCCCGGGTCGAGGTGTGCGATTCGGATGCCCTGGGCTTCAGGTTCGCCCACTACCTGGTCGTGACACTTCCCGAGGATCCACGTAGTCAAGAGGGCGTCATCGCCGACGCCCAGAGCTTCGTCCGGCGCGATGCGGTCGTCTATCGCGGCGTGACCTCAGAGGAAGTCGAAGCCATCGTACGCGGCTCGACCCTCGTCGGCGAGACCCGCGTGCTCGTCGATTTACCCGCCGAAGCACGGTAGTCCCTGGTTCGGGCGCCTCCACAGCGTTGTGCTATAGGCCGGGCCTTGTCGAGGCACGAGAGACTCCCACTCAGGAGAGCAGGGCTGTGAACATCCACGAGTACCAGGCGAAAGAGCTGTACCGGAAGTACGGAATCCCGGTGCCGCAGGGCGTTGCCTGCATGTCGGTCGAGGAAGCGACTGCGGCAGCGAAAAAGCTCATCGAAGAGACCAGCAGCGAGGTCGTCGTCGTCAAGGCACAGATTCACGCCGGAGGGAGAGGGAAGGCCGGCGGCGTGAAGGTCGTCAAGGGCGTCCAAGCGGCGACCGAGGCGGCGACCGACATCCTCGGCAAGACCTTGGTCACGCACCAGACCGGCCCCGAAGGCAAGGTCGTGCAACGGCTCCTGGTCGAACAGGGCCTCGCCATCAAGAGCGAGCTCTACCTTGCGTTCGTCGTCGACCGAGAGGCTCGCCGGGTCGCGATCATGGCCTCGACCGAAGGCGGGATGGACATCGAAGAGGTCGCGGCCAGCACCCCCGAGCAGATCCATACCGTGCACATCGACCCGGCCGTGGGCCTGCAGGGCTATCAAATTCGTCAGCTCGCGTTTGCGCTCGGCCTGTCGAAGCAGGAGCAAAAGGGGTTCAGCAAGCTCCTCAGCGGTCTCGCCAAGCTCTTCATCCAAGAAGACTGTTCGATCGCCGAGATCAATCCGCTCATTCTCACCGAGGACGAGCAGGTCATCGCCCTCGATGCCAAGGTGAACTTCGATTCGAACGCCGACTTCCGTCACAGGGAGTACTGGGACTCGGTCCGCGACCCCACGGAAGAGGCTCCGACCGAGACCGAGGCCAAGGAAGCGGGGCTTTCGTACGTTCAGCTCGACGGCAACATCGGCTGCCTGGTCAACGGCGCCGGCCTCGCGATGAGCACGATGGACGCCATCAAGTACTACGGTGGCGAGCCCGCGAACTTCCTCGATGTGGGCGGCGGCGCCGACCAGGAAGCCGTCACCAAGGCGTTCAAGATCATTCTTCAGTCCGAAGCTGTGAAGGGAATTTTCGTCAATATCTTCGGAGGCATCATGCGCTGCGACACCATCGCGAATGGCGTCGTGGCCGCGACCAGGGAGCTCGGCCTCGAGGTGCCTCTGGTCGTTCGGCTCGAGGGGACCAAAGTCGAAGAAGGGCGAAAGATCCTCGATCAGTCGGGGCTCGCCATCACCTCGGCGGTTACCATGGCTGAGGGCGCCCAGAAGATCGTCGAGTTGGCGAAGGGATAACCGGAATGTCGATTCTTGTAGACAAGAACACCAGGCTCGTCGTTCAGGGTATGACCGGGAGCGTCGGCCAGTTCCACACCGAGCAGATGCTTCAGTACGGTACCAAGGTGGTGGCCGGGGTCACCCCGGGTCGGGGCGGCGAGTCCCTCATGGACGTCCCTGTCTTCAACACGATGCGGGACGCCATAAAGCAGACCGGCGCCAACGCGTCCTGCATTTTCGTCCCGCCGCCGTTTGCCGCAGACGCCATCCTCGAGGCCATCGATGCGGAGATCCCTCTTGTTGTGACGATCACCGAGGGCATCCCCGTGATCGACATGGTCAAAGTTCGACGCGTTCTAGATTCACAGGATAAGACCCGACTCATCGGGCCAAACTGCCCAGGGGTCATCACTCCGGACCAGTGCAAAATCGGGATCATGCCGGGCCACGTTCACAAGGCTGGTCGCATCGGCGTCGTGTCGAAGAGCGGCACTTTGACCTACGAGGCCGTCGGTCAGCTCAGCGCGCTCGGCATCGGCCAGAGCACGGCGGTCGGGATCGGCGGGGACCCGATCAACGGCAGCGATTTCATCGACGTCCTAAAGCTTTTCAACGACGACCCCGACACCGATGGGGTGATCTTGATCGGGGAGATCGGCGGCAACGCCGAAGAGCAGGCCGCCGCCTGGGTCAAAGAAAACTTCCTCCGTAAGCCCGTTGCCGGCTTCATCGCGGGCCGGACCGCACCCCCAGGCAAGCGTATGGGCCATGCCGGCGCCATCATCAGTGGTGGCAAGGGCACCGCGGATGCGAAAATTGTGGCCCTCGAGGACGCTGGCGTGAAGGTCGCGCCGACGCCGTCCGACATGGGCACCACCCTGCAGAGCCTTCTCTAAGGAGAGAGAGAACGATGTCTAAGAAACCGATGCGTGTCGTGGTCACCGGGGCCGCGGGTCAGATTGGCTACAGCTTGCTCTTCCGCGTTGCGGCCGGTGACATGCTGGGCCAGGACCAACCGGTCATCTTGCAACTGGTCGACATCCCGCCTGCGATGAAGGCGGTCGATGGCGTCATGATGGAGCTCGACGACTGCGCGTTCCCGCTGATAGCGGGGATGGAGTCGAGCGACGACCCCCTCGTTGGCTTCAAAAACGCTGACGTGGCTCTGTTGGTCGGTGCGCGTCCGCGCAGCAAGGGCATGCTCCGCAAGGATCTGCTCGAGGCCAACGGCGGCATTTTCATCGGGCAGGGCAAGGCGCTCAATTCGGTGGCCAGCCGACATGTCAAAGTGCTCGTCGTGGGGAATCCCGCCAACACCAACTGCTACATCGCGATGAAGAACGCACCCGATCTCGATTCCTCGCTCTTCACGGCGATGGTTCGGCTCGATCAGAACCGCGCCATGTCGCAAGTGGCGGCCAAGACCGGTCGCCCGGTGACCGACATCAAGAAGGTCACCATCTGGGGCAACCACTCGGCCACCCAATACCCCGACCTCTTCAATGCCGAGATCGACGGCAAGAGCGTTGCCGCCATCATCGACGACCAGAGCTGGATCGAGGACGACTTCATCCCGACCGTGCAACAGCGGGGCAAGGCGATCATCGATGCGCGCGGTCTCTCGAGCGCCGCCTCTGCGGCCAACGCGGCGATCGACCACATCCACGACTGGGCGCTCGGCACCCCAGAGGGTGACTGGGTGTCGATGGCGGTCCTATCCGACGGGAGCTATGGCGTTCCCGAGGGCATCCTCTACGGCTTTCCCTGCACCTGCAAAGAAGGGGGCTGGTCCATCGTCCAGGGGCTCGAGATCAACGACTTCAGCCGCGCCAAAATGGACGCAACCGCCGGCGAGCTTCAAGAGGAAGCTGCCGCCATCGCGCATTTGCTTTAGGCTCTCGGAACCTGAGGGCTAGGGGTCCACGATGCGAAAGCCACGATTGGTCGAAGAGCATGAAGCCGCGGGGCGACTGATCGTAGTCGACGGACAACACATCTTCGTTCGAGAAGAGGGGCAGGGCGAGCCCGTCCTGTTGCTGCACGGCGTGCCTTCGAGCTCCTTCCTTTTTCGCAAGATGCTCACACCGATCGCGGAGGCCGGCTTTCGCGCCATCAGTTTCGATTTTCCCGGCGTCGGGTTGAGCGACAAGCCGAAGAACTTCGAGTACGACTGGCACGCGCTCGCGAAGTGGGTAGGGCGTGTGGTCGACGCGCTCGAGTTGCCCCCTATTCATCTCGTCGTGCACGACGTGGCCGGCCCGATCGGAATCGAGTGGGCTATCCACAACCCGGTCAAGTTGCGATCACTCACGATCACCAACACGCTCCTCGACGTCGCGCACTTCGTCCCGCCGTTTCCGATGTGGACCTTTCGAGTGCCGGTCTTGCGACACGTCGTCTTCTCGACGATGAACGCCCCAACGATGCTGCAGCTGTTCCGTCAAACCCACGTCAAGAATCCCGATGCGATCGATGAAGACACCGTCGCGAGCTACATCTATTTGCTCAAGTCGAACGGGGGGCACCACAGCTTCCTCGAGATCATGGCCGGGTTCGACCTGACGGAGCAGCATCGTGACTGGCTCCGAGATGGGCTACTGGCGATCGACAAGCCGATGCAGCTGATCTGGGGCGAACACGAGATCGCGATCCCCAAGGCTCAGCTCGACTACATCTGCCAGGCGTTTCCGCTCAGGGAGGAGCACATGGTCGACGCTCGGCACTTCCTCCAAGAGGAGCAGCCCGAGGTCATCGCGGCGCATATCACGTCGTTTGCGAAGGGCATTGCCGACCAACCAAAACGCGCTACAAACGCGCCGAGCTGATTTGAAAACCAGCCGGAAAGAGGAGCCACGATGGCCGTCGAACGCACCCTCAGCATCATCAAGCCCGATGCTGTGGAGCAGAACAATATCGGCAATATCCTCGCCATGATCCAGGGTGCAGGCCTCCGGATCATCGGCATGCGTATGCTGCGCCTGAGTCGTGTCGAGGCCGAGGGCTTCTACGAGGTTCACAAGGACCGCCCGTTCTTCGGCGAGCTCGTCGAATTCATGACGCGGGGCCCAGTAGTGGCGAGCGCGCTCGAAGGCGACGATGCCGTGGCGCGCTACCGTACGCTCATGGGCGCCACCAATCCGGCCGAGGCGGACGAGGGCACGATTCGCAAGGCTCATGGCACCGACATCGGCGAGAACGCTTGCCATGGTTCGGACAGCATCGAAAACGGCAAGATCGAAGTCGCGTACTTCTTCCCCGAGTACCTCCTCAAGTAGCCGATGGACGACGCGACCGAAAACCAGCTACGACCGTTGATCGAGCAGGCCTTCGAGGATCGCTCGAAGCTCGAGGACGCCCAATACCGGGAAGCTGTGGAGGAGACGATCGCGCTCCTCGACAAGGGCAAGATCCGAGTCGCCTCCCGTGGCGATGACGGAGAATGGACGGTTCACGCCTGGGCCAAGCAGGCCATTCTCCTCTACTTTCGAGTTCGAGGTATGGAGCGCGTCGAAGTCGGTGCGTACGAGTATCACGACAAGATTCCTCTCAAGAAGAACCTCGACGAGCAGGGCATTCGCGTCGTTCCCCCAGGCACGATCCGCTACGGCGCACACATGGAGCCCGGCGCGATTCTCATGCCCGGCTACGTGAACATCGGCGCGTACGTAGGTGCTGGCTCGATGGTCGATACTTGGGCCACCGTCGGTTCGTGCGCTCAGGTCGGCAAGGGCGTCCATCTTTCGGGCGGCGTCGGTCTCGGTGGCGTGCTCGAGCCCCTCGGCGCCACTCCGGTCATCATCGAAGATGGCGCGTTCATCGGCTCCCGAGCCATCGTCGTGGAGGGCTCGCGCGTTGGCGAAGACGCGGTTCTCGGCGCCAACGTGGTGATCACCGCGAGCACGAAGATCATCGACGTCACCGGCACCGACCCGGTCGAGATGCGGGGCTACGTCCCCCCATGCTCGGTGGTCATCCCCGGCACGCGCACCAAGAAGTTCCCGGCGGGTGAGTATCAGATCCCTGTCGCGCTGATCATCGGTCGGCGAAAGGCGAGCACCGACAAGAAGGTGTCGCTGAACGACGCGCTACGAGACTTCGGCGTCTCCGTCTAGCGTGCGGATAGGCGATAGTGTGGGGGCGGTGGGGCGGGACCAATTGACGGGCCGTAGGCCCGACCGGGATCAACCACGCGGCCGTCTAGGCGTTAGTGCGGGGGCGCTCGACCACAAACGAAAATCTCTCGCACGCTAGTTTGTTGGAGCTCAGCGCTCAGCGGGGAGGGCTGGGGGATTATTTTTTGCCCACTGGTATGCCATGTACGACGACACCAGGTGGCAAACCCAACCGAGCATCCCTCCGGTGCCGAGCCAAAAGCCGGGCGTGATAATCAGCCAAACGATCCCGCGCAGAAACTTGCCGTTGTAGATCTGGCCTGTGCCAGGCAGAATGAAGGACAGAACAGCGGCGACTCCAGGACGGTCCACGAATTCAAGGTGGGTCCACTCGCGAGATTGTCAATCGTGGCCTCAAATGAGGCCTAGGCTTTCTCCCAATTGCACGCTCTTCGTGCTCGTGCTCGTGCTCGACTACGAAGGCGAAAAAGCAGATTGCCCTACAGTTCCAGCAGAGCCCCCGAGTGCCTCGATTGCGCCGCGCTCCAAACTCTGACACCCATCAAGCTCGTGAAGCTCCCCGCAAACACATTGACTGCCCCCGACCACCCGATCGCGCGTCTACCGCGCGAATGGGAGGAGAAAGCCATGTCGTGGGGCGAGCCCGCGTACCGCGGTCGGCAGGTGTTCGAGTGGATCCATCGCCATGGCGTTCTCGAGCCCGACGAGATGACCAATCTCCCTAAGGCGTTGCGGGCGCGACTCCAAGAAGATGGGGTTTTCTGGCCGCTAGCGTTGGTGTCGTCGCATATGTCGAGCGACCGCACCAACAAGTTGCTCGTCGGCATGCCGGACGGAGAGCGGGTCGAGACGGTCCTCATTCCTCAACTGCACGACCCGAGCATCGTCACGCAGTGCATCTCGAGCCAAGTGGGCTGCGCCATGGGCTGTGTGTTCTGCGCCTCGGGAGTCGCTGGGTTGAAGCGCCAGATGAGCGCGGGCGAGATCGTGGCCCAGGTATTGCTCGGGCGACGGGAGCTCGAACCCGGCCAGCGCATCCGCAACGTGGTGTTCATGGGTATGGGCGAACCGCTTCACAATTACGATGCCCTTGCACGGGCCCTCGTCCTGCTGACTCATTCCGAAGGCATCGATCTTTCCAAGCGCCGGGTCACCGTGTCGACCAGCGGTCTGGTTCCCCAGATCGATCGCCTCGGCCGGGACTTCGACGGGCAAGTGCAACTGGCCGTTTCACTCCATGCGGTCCGTGACGAAGACCGAAGCGCTATCATGCCGATCAACCGAAAGCACGGCCTCGACGAGTTGATGGACGCCCTACGGCGCTATCCGCTTTCGAAGCGTCAGCGCATCACCATCGAATACACCTTGATCAAAGGCGTCAACGACTCGGTACAAGACGCAAACGCCATGGTGGACCTTCTGCGCGGCATCCCGGTCAAGGTGAACCTCATCCCGATGAACCCGATCAGCGCGTCCGACTTGCGAGCGCCCGACGCCTCGCGCGTGAGGCGCTTCCAACAGCGCCTCACCGAGCGCGGCTTGTCGGTATTCGTTCGAAAGACCCGTGGTGACGACGTCGCAGCCGCATGTGGTCAGCTCGCGTTTCACGGCGAACCCCGTAAAACGAGGCAAGCCTCGTCACGGGGCACGGGCCGGGCTCCGTAGTCGGGGCTACAGACTGCCGCGCGCTTCGAGCGCTTTGACGATGTCCGAGCGCCTTTTGTCCATGTCCTCTGGCGTCTTGATCGGCTGGAACCGCGCGTCGGGGCCGTGCCGCTCGACTCGGAGGAACGCGGGATCCAGGAACGCCGTGAGCTCTCCGACGAGGCGCTCGAATTGCACGGAAGGCTTGCCGTCGACCGTCTTGTTCACCGCGAACCAGGTCAGAGGAAACTCGGCATCGATCGATTTCGCATCGAGGACGAAGGTATTGGTGTTGAACACCGGGATCCGCTCCTGATCGAAGTCTTCTGGAAACCGGAACGTCTCGACGATTTGCGCCCTGCCGTCGACCCGCGCCGGCGCACCGCCTTTGTCCCCGGGTTCTTTCGGGGCCATCTCGGCCGTGAGCGCAGCTCCGGCTTCCTCGTGCGCGCCGATGACAGCCGGATCGAGCGTCGCCGTGAGATTGTCGACATTGGACATCATCAAGGTTCGGCCGCCGTTGCTCCGAAAGGCCTCGAGGAGGCCCGAGCGTCGAAGCGCAAACGTGAGATCGCCATGTCCAGGCGCATACGGTGAAAGCGCGCCCGCGTCGTCTCGGAAGAGCTCGCCCTCCGGCGTGAGACGGAGCGAGATGAACTGCGGGAAGGTCTTGATGGGGCAACGATCCGTGGTGAGCGACTCGGCCATCTGACGGAGCGCGTCGTCGGTCGCAAAGCTCGTCATCAGGTAGACAGGGATCCGCGCGTCGGAGCGTTCAGCCGTCGCCGCGATGTCGCGAAGTTTGACCTCTAGGAACGAGGCGCCATCGAGGGCCTCGACCGCGGCCTTGACGACGCCGTCAAATCGCGTCGCCATTCCGCCTGCAAGGATGACCGACGCCACTTCGCCCCGGCGCATCGCCTTCTCGCCAAGCTCGGTCAGCTCGCGTCGAAGCTCCCCGCCCATCGGAGGAAGCGCCTTCAGATCTCCCTCTTCCGGGGGTTCTACCGTGCCGGCGATCCGGTTCTGGGCGGCGCCCGCGGTCCCCTCGACCAACCGTTTTTGTAATGATTCGAACGGAATGTCGTCGAATCCATATCTTTGAAGAAGCTGCCCGGTTTCGGCGTCTATGTCCGGTGAGGTCATCGAAATTGCCCGAACCCAAACACTTTCTACCGAAGATGTCGAGCGGGCCGTGCCTACTCGCCCAAGGGGGGGTGACGGCGGGTCGATCCGGACGTACACCTAAGAAGAGCTTGCCATGCCGTTCGTAGCACCGTTTATCGCACTGGCGGCCTCGTTGATCATCAGTGCCATTACCGTCCCCGCGGGTGCCGAGCCCTACGAGGGATCGGATGGTTACAATCGGGAAGCGACTCCGGATACCGAGATCGTCGCCGGCCGTGACGGCTACGTCCGAGACGACGTTACCGTCGAGGAGGACGCAACCACCTACATTGTGATCGAAGAGGAGCAGGGCAGCGCTCAGCAGATCAACGGAGAGACCGTGATCGTAGTCGAGGAGCCGCAGCCGACCGCCGCCAGTGAGGAAGCGCCTCCGCCACCGCAGACCGTGGTCGTCGAGCAGCCGGTTGTGCCATGCGACGGAGCGATCTGGGTAGACGGATATTGGTACTATGGCGCCGGCGAGTACGTCTGGATCGATGGACACTGCGTGGCACCGCGCCCCGGTTATGTTTTCGTGCAACCGCGCTGGGATTACTACAGCTCGGTGTGGTATTTCGTGCCTGGGTATTACCGCCCGTACAGCGTGTGGGTCAGCTTCGGGTACTACCGACCGTTTTGGTTCTTCGGGCCTTTCTTCTTCCCCTTCTACTTTCACCCTGTGCACCACTATTCCCGTTTCCACGGCCCGGTCGTACGCGGGCGCCACTCGTACCCGAACAGTCGCGGTTATCCGGCTCGCGCGACCACCGCACGAGAGACAGGGCGGGGAGGGTTCTCCGGGTCGGGTCGAGCGCGACCCAATGCCAGAACACCCGTCGTCGATCGTACCCCGAGCTCGCCCTCTCGTACATCCACGGTCAACCGTGCCGCGACGATCGACCGAACCCGACCGAGCACCACACGCTCGCCGACCGTGACGAGGACGCCACCGACCACCACACGAACCAGGTCGGTTACCCGGACGCCGCCCAACACCGTCCGAACCGGCTCGGTCATCCGGACGCCGCCGAACACTGGGCGCACGACAGCCGTGGCTCGGACCCGTCCAAGCATCGCCCGGGCCAACACTGTCACCCGCGCATCAAGCGCCGTCCGGCATCCTGCTCCGGCCCGGACCGGTGCTGCGACCCGCCAGAGTCCATCGCGGTCGGGGGGCTGGGGGCGATCCGGGCTTGGCCCGTCGAGGACGAGTAGCCGCGCTCGCCCGAGCACCTCCCGCACGAGCGCTGTCGGTCGCGCGAGCACCAGGCCCTCGAGAAGCGGCTCTGCGGCCCGCTCGAGGCCAACCCCATCCAGTAGTCGATCTAGCGGTAGTTCCTTTGGCCGGTCGGGCTTTGGTGGCTCTCGCTCCGGATTTGGCCGTAGCCCCTCAATGGGCAGGTCTTTTGGCGGTTTTGGAGGTGGGCGACCCACGTCTACGGCCCGAGGCCGCTGAGGGGTTAGTCGACTCTTTGCCGTTGCGATGGGGGGGATGTAACCCTAGGTTGGGGAATTAGATCCCACCCCCAAGGACCATTTCGTGCACCCCCGCTATCGAGAGCCGGTTTTCATAGCGTTCGTGATCGCCCTGATCGCGTCCCTATCGGTGCATTTGCCGGTCTATGAGGTTCTCGGAGACTTGGCAGCCCACTTCCGGAAGTTGGCCGAGGAATCCAAGCGGAACAACGCCCTCGAGCCGCTCGAGGTCGAGTTCGACGTCCCCGATAGCTTCACCGCGGAGGCCCCCAATAGGAAGAAGCGCCAGAACACCAAGCGCCGGGCCAAGCCGCGGGAGAAGTTGGCCCGCGCAGTAGCACAAGAGAAGAATCGGGAACGGCGGCCTCCACCGCCCGAGGAGCGGGTGAACCGTCAGGCGATCCAGCAGCGCAGCCAGAACCCCGACGTCGAGCCACCGCCGGATGCTCAGTACATCGCCGACGAGAATCAGCGGGTCGAAGAGGAAACCGTCGCCAAGATCCGCAACTACAACCGCGACGACCAGGAGACGGCGGTCGGCCAGCAACAGAAGCCCTCGTCCACCCTCGAGGAGGAGGGAAACTCACAAGACTCCGAGGTGGCGGACGCCAGGGACAAGCAAGGCAGCGAGGCGCGCACTGTCACCGAGGATGAAGCGAAGCGAGAGCGCCCCGACAAGGCCATCGATGCCGACCCGATCAAGGCCGAGCGCGTGGCAAGCGAGTCGCCCAACGGACGGCGCGCAGCCACGGCTGGCGACCGGGCCGGTCCGCAGCGCGACAAGACGATCACCATCACCGATGGCGCTGGAACGTTCACCGTCAGTCGACCAACCCGCGCCGGGCAGGGTGGTGGTCAGCGCTCCAAGCGACGTGGATCGGGGACCCAACTCACCTGGTCGAAGTACGAGGCAGCTGTCGGCTCGGACAAGCTTCGGGAAGACCGACGTGCCCGTATCGCCGAGCACAAGTCTTCCCAACGGGGCGTGTCCCGCGAAAAGACATGGAACCAGTTTCGCGCCGCGATCGAGAACTTCACGCCGGCGGTCAAGCCTGGCTCGCAAACCGCGCTCAATGCCGCGGCATCTCCATTCGCCAGCTACATCGCTGCGGTGCATCGCCGGATTCACCGCCAGTTTGCTGACCGGTTCCTACGGAACCTCCCGATGTTCGCCGGAAGCCCCTACTCGGACCCGACGCTCATGACCAAGCTCGAGATCATCTTGAATAGAGACGGTTCGGTGCATCGCGTGGGTATCGCCCGGTCGAGTGGGCTCCTGCCTTTCGACTTCGGAGCGTTCAATTCGGTCTTGCGTGCGCAGCCTTATCCGTCGCCGCCGGACTCGATCCTCAGCGGCGACGAGCGCGTCTACTTCCATTGGGGCTTCTACAAGAACCAACGTCAGTGCGGCACCTTCAACGCCGAGCCTTACATCCTTCCGAATCCTCCGGGGACCCCGGTGCGGCGCGATGGGCTCACCGATGCTCCCGACTGGGATACGGTCGTGCCCGGGGATGCGCAGCCGACGTGGCGGACGCGCGAAGAGCCCGACAACTCCCAAGAAGAGCCCGAAGAGGAAAGACCGCGACAGAACAAGTCCGATCCCGCGCAACCCAAGGAAGACGATGACGCGCCCAAGGTGCCGCCAGCGCCTCGTGGCTCTGCCGTCGGATGACCCCCGCCGAGCTCACGAGCCAAGTCAAGGAGGAAGCCGGAGCGGCCGGGTTTGCTCGGGTGGGTATCGCGACGGCCGGGCCGCTCGAGCCCGAAGGTGAGCAGCTCGACGCCTGGCTCGCGGGTGGTCGTCATGGCCAGATGGGATGGATGGCTCAAACCGCGACCGTCCGGAAAGACCCTCGTCATCCCGACATGCTCTCGGACGCGAGAAGTGTGGTCGTCTTGGCGGCGCCCTACGTCCGGTCGAGTGACTACGAAGGACCGTCCCCTGGCCGGATCGCAAAGTACGCGTTCGGGCGGGACTACCACAACGTACTCACTAAGAAGGCACGCCGACTGCAACGTCTCCTTCGAGACGCCGGCCATGTAGCGCGCGTAGCTGTGGACTCCAAGCCGGTGTTCGAACGCGCTTGGGCTGAGCGAGCGGGGGTGGGCTTCGTCGGCAAAAACTGTTGCCTCATCGTGCCAGGGATCGGTTCGCACGTATTTCTGGCTTGCATCGTCACGCGTGCGCCGCTCGTCGCGGACGAGCCGATAGGGCGCAAGTGCGGCGCCTGCACGCTCTGTCTCGAGGCTTGCCCGACCCGGGCATTCGAGGGGGCGCGCGCCCTCGACGCACGCAAGTGTATTTCGTACCTCACTATTGAGCATCGGGGGCCCATCCCGGAGGAGCACCGGGCGGCTCTAGGCCCGTGGGTGTTTGGGTGCGATGTGTGCCAGGACGTGTGCCCCTACAATCAGACCTCCGCACCCCGGGGGGCTCCGCTCGAGGCGTTTACGCTCGGGGATCGATGGCGAAGCGTCGATGCTGCCGGACTCCTTGAGATGGACGAAGAATCGTTCCGAACGTGGGCGCAGGGCTCGGCCGTGAAGCGGGCTCGTCACGAAGGTTTGGCGCGCAACGCGGCGTTGGTACTCGGGAATCGGGGAGATCGGACCCACCTACGGGTCCTGGACGAAGCCGCGCGAAACCACGTCTCGGGGGTGGTGCGGGACGCGGCAGCGTGGGCGGGCGTGAGGCTCAAGAGTCGGTTGGCTGCTTCAGAATAGACTCGAGCGCCAGGAGGACGGGGTCCAATCCGGCGCGCGTGGCCGAGCTGACGCCAAAGACTTGGTGGCCGCGTCCTTCGAGCTCGGCCTTGACTTCATCGAGTGCTTCCTGCGCTTCCGGGAGGTCGAGTTTGCTGATCGCGACGACCATCGGGCGTTCGAGGAGGCTGGCCTCGAAGTGCTCGAGCTCGGCCATCAGGGCGTCGAAGTCGGTGATGGGGTCGCGTTCGGGGTCGGGGTCTACGCTGACCATGTGCAGCAGCACGCGGGTGCGCTCGATGTGTTTCAGAAACCTGAGGCCCAAGCCAGCGCCCTCGGATGCGCCCTCGATGATGCCTGGGATGTCTGCGATGACGAACGTTCGGTCGACCCCGAGCGAGACCACGCCGAGGTTCGGCACTAGCGTGGTGAACGGATAGTCGGCCACCTTGGGTCGTGCCCTCGACACCGTCGCGATGAAGGTGCTCTTTCCGACGTTCGGGAAGCCCACGATACCCACATCGGCCAGGAGCTTGAGCTCGAGCCGGATCCGGCTCCGTTCACCGGGCTTGCCCTGTTCAGCACGACGGGGGGCCCGGTCGTGGGGGGTGGCGAACTTGATGTTGCCGCGTCCGCCCCGACCTCCCCGTCCGGCGATAAACTCGGCTCCGAGATGATCGAGATCGGCGAGCAACGCGCGGCTCTCGTCGTCGTACACCTGCGTCCCGACCGGCACCTGGATCCGCACGTCCGATCCAGCCTTGCCAAACTGATCCTTGCCGCGCCCGTCCTCGCCTCGTTCGGCACGGACGACCTTGCGGAATCGAAGGTCGAGGAGGGTCGTCATCCGGTCGTGGGCCTCGAGGATCACGCTTCCGCCGCGACCCCCATCGCCGCCGGAGGGGCCACCTAGCGGGACGAACTTTTCCCGTCGAAACGCGATGCAGCCGTTGCCGCCGTCGCCCGCCACCACCTCGAGCGTCACCTCGTCGACGAAGTCCACGCTCGTCCGTACGTCGGGGACTTGGCGAGGGCAACCGACTTGGTACTCGAACAAATTCCCCGAATGCGTACACTGCACTTACGCTTAGTCTGCCGCTCTGTTGCAGATCTCGTGCCCGTACAAGCAAAATTCATCCAAGCTTTGGTAGCCAAAAGCCTGGAAACAATCAGGTTAACGGAATCGCTGAGTGTCGACTCGGAGAGTTCCAATGCTCGAGCTGCGCTTGCCGAGCATCTCGAAGGGCTCCTTCAAAACGCGGCCGAGCTCGGGTTCGTGCACTTGGAGGCCTCGGTTCGGGCAGCGCAGGGCCAGCTCGTGGAGGAGTCGTTCAGTCCGACCTCAGTGCTTGCAGTCCGGGTGCTTGCCTGGCGATACGAGGAGCTGGCGCGAATGCCCAGCCAGTCGGGAACCCACGCGACTGTCAGCGAGGCCGGGGCTTCGGGCGCGGTCAGCGATGCCGATCGGAAGTCCGAGGAGCTGAGGGACCCACTCGAGCGGGAGAATTTTCGGGCGCAATCAGGGGTGTCGATGCACCGAGAACCTGCCAATCGGGTGTCGAGGCCTAGCGAGACGATTTGGCGGCGCAAGGTCGACACGCGTCCTGTGGATGATGAGCTCCGTTCTGGGTTTGAGCTCGAAATGCGGTTGACACCAAAGGTAATGGGTTTCGGATTCGCCGCCGTCTTCTGTATCACCGTCGGTTTTCTGTTTTGGCGTGAAGGCTCGCGAGGCAGCAAGCAGGAGTACGCGGACGCCGAGCCGACTTTGGAAGAGGCGCAACCCGCAATGGGGGTGGACGCCGTTCGGTCGCTGGCTGTATCCGACGTGCAGGGTGTGCTCCAGCTCGTCGGCCCGGCAAGCGTTGCGGTGCACATCGACGGAGTCGACCAGGGCCCACTCCCGGTGACGCTTGTGCTGGACGAAGGCCGGCACGTCGTGCGCTACGGCGTCGAGGAGGCTTGGACGTACCGTTTCTACTATGTGAAAGCGGGCGCCACGCGAGTGCTCCAGGTATCTCCCACGCGGGGTGGTTTTATTGACGCCCGATGAAGCTGCGTGCTAACCGCAGCAAGGCTTCAAGAGGCCGAAAACAAGGGGAATCGGCCCTGCGGAGCGTCGAGAGGAAGTGGCGGATGCGACTGTTCTTGCTGGTGATGGCGGTCTTCGTTTCGACGGCCGCCTGCAGTCGCGGGGGGACTGAGTCCGATCTCTTCGTGGGCCTCGACACCCACCTGAATCTCACCGAGGTTCGACACCTTGCCGAGGTGAATGATGGCGGCTGGTACCTCGACTTCGGTACTCCGGCGCAGTCGAAGTTCACGGTGGGTGACTGGCGGAGCGGCTGGGTGAGCCGTGGTGTGGACGGGGACACCAGCTACGCGAATGTTGGGATACGCGGCCGCGTCTACTTCAACGCAGACGCGCAGGAGGCGCTCGTCGCCCGCATCCGGCTTCGCCCACTTGGCACCAAAGCGCTGACGCCGTACTTCAACAACGAGCAGCTCAAGTCGATTCACCTCGGGCAGGGGGATCATTTTGCCGAGTACGACATCGAGCTTCCAAAGGAGCATGTGCAGGTCGGGGAGAACTACCTCTTGTTGACGTTCGGGGGCACGGTGCCGGTGGATGGTGAGGCGGTGTCCGTCGGGGTCGACTCGATCTGGATTCGGGGCGAGGGCGAAGAGCCGAAGACTGCCAGCGCTGCGCCCGCCTACGAGGGCTTGCTCGCGAACGTACGTCTCGGCGAAGAAGAGCGACGGGCGATGGCTCTCTCGCGTAGCTCGACGCTTCGCTACTATGTGCAGATCCCCGAGGGCGCTTCGCTGGGGCTCGGCGTAGGAAGCGAGGGCGAAGGCACCACGCCGTTCGTCATCGAGGTCACGGCAGATGGCAAGCCGACTGCCCAAGTGCTCGCCGTGGAGGCCGGCTCTTCTTGGGCGGACCACAAGATCGATCTGAGCCATTTTGCGGGGCAGATCGTTCGCATCGATTTGCGGGCAGAGGGGCAGGGCGCGGGCCGGGTCGCTTGGCATGCGCCGCGGATCCTGTTGCCGGCCAACCCCGTGCCCCCGATCGAGCCTGCGAAGAATGTGATCGTGTTGGTCATCGACACGCTGCGGGCCGACAAGCTGCGACCGTTCAATCCGGACTCGAGGGTCAAAACACCGACGATCGACCGCTTGGCCACCGAGGGCGTGGTGTTCCAGCTTGCTCAGGCGCCCGAGAACTGGACCAAGCCCTCGGTCGCGTCGATTCTGACCGGGCTTCATCCGCAGACCCACCAGCAAAAAACCGGCGATGCCGCGTTGCCAAGCTCGGCGCTGCTACTGAGCGAGCATCTCCAGAGCGAGGGCTTCGAGACCGGCGGCTTCATCGCGAATGGCTACGTTTCCGATCGGTTCGGTTTCGACCAGGGCTGGGACCACTACACCAACTACATTCGCGAGGAAAAGAGCACCGAAGCGAAGAACGTCTTCGAAGAAGCGGGCAACTGGATCGAGGAGCACAAAGATGGGCGCCTCTTTGCGTACATCCAGACCATCGACCCGCACGTGCCGTACGACCCTCCCGGCGAATACCTAAGGACATACGATCCGAGCGAGTACTCGGGACAGGTCAAGCCGCGTATGACCGGCGAGCTCCTCGAGCACGCGAAGCGTCGGCCGCCCGATGTGGTGTTCGATGCGCGTGACAAGCGAAGACTCGCGGGGCTTCATGATGGTGAGATCACGCAGCATGATCATTTCCTCGGGCTGTTCATCGATCGACTGGTCGAGCTCGGCTTGTGGGAAGACACGCTGCTGGTCGTGACGTCGGACCACGGGGAGGAGTTCGATGACCATGGATCTTGGGGGCACGGGCACTCGGTGTATCAAGAGCTTCTGCACGTGCCCTTGATGTTCCGCCTGCCGAACCGGCTGCCCCCGGGAACACGGGTTCCTGATGCGGTGAGCACGTTGGACGTCTCGGCGACCGTCACGGAGCTCGTGGGTGTTGCGTCGATGCCGAAGAACGAAGGGCATACGCTAGTCGGGTTGATGCGCGGGGTGCCACCCAGTCTGCCGACGGTCGCGTTTAGTGACTTTCAAGATGACCGGCGCGTCATCACGACCGGGCGATGGAAGTTCATCCTGCGTGGCAACCTCACTTCGACGATGTTCGACCTCGTCGCCGATCCTCACGAAAAGAACGAGCTCGACGGGTCGGCTTCACCGATCGGGCGCCGCTATTCGCGCATGCTGCTGGGTCAGTTCCTCGGTGCGACCGATCGTGGGGACTGGTTGAGCGCCGAGCAGAAGAGCGGTACACAACTGCAGAGAGAGAACGCGGAGATGGACGATACGATCCGCGACCAGCTCCGGGCTCTCGGTTACGCACACTGAGGTTACATGCCCGTCATCGAACAGACTCCACAGCGGTACCTGAGAAGCCCGCGATTGGAGCCGGTGGCGGGTGGGGGGGCGCTCCTTCACGTCCTTGCGTGGTCCGACGACCAAGAGTACGTGCTCCGGTACGCACTCTCGGACGACGGCTCCGTGGTAGGCGCGCCTGTCGCTACCGACCATGGGCCGGCGATCATGGCCTGGACGCCTGGCACTCCGCTTCCGAGCAACGATCCCGGTGCGGAGCTCGAAGCGGAATATCGAGGATGGCGCGCGAGCGTTCGTCACGAAGGTGCTCGATCAACCGTCGTGGTCGCGCCGCCGTCCGGAGGCGAGTTCGTGGTCTGGAGTGCGATTGGGATCGCGGCGGCACCCTGCATCGCGACGGCCCCGGGAGGAGCCTGGGTAGGGTTTCATCACGACGTCCGCGAAGACACCGGGGAGCCCGATCTCGCCAAGTGGATTGCGGTTCGCTTCGTCGACATGGAAGGGCGCGTGTTCGAACCGGTGTCGCCGATGACCGATCGTGACCGCGATCTCGCCGGCGAGGAGCAGGGCTTCGAGTTTCCGAGTTTGGTCGTCGGCGACGACGGAGCGGTAGACCTTTTTGGACGTGGGTCGCACAACGTTTATCGGCAGCGCTTGAATGCCGCTGGCTTTTCCCCTCGGGAGGCGATCGATGACGGGCGGTGGGGATGCCGCGGAAGGCACACCAGCGCGGTTCGACTGGCAGGTGGCACCACGCTGGTCGCGCGAAGGGGGCGAAAGGGAATTCTGATCGAGAGTTTCGATGCGCCTTCGGGTGGCGCGCCCGAGTTGGCGATGGCCGAGGTTGACGTAGGCATTGCCGACTTGAAGGCCCCTCACGCGAGCGCGTGGTCCGGCCCACAGGTCTTGTTCGGGGACATCCAGCAGCACAGCGCGCACTCGGATGGCGTGGGCAGCGCCGATGAACCGTATCTGAGAGCGCGATACCGGTACGGGGACGACTTTGCTGCGTTGACCGATCATGAATCGTTCTTGGGCAAGCGCATCGGCCCAGGAGAGTGGGCGTATCTTCAAGGCGTTGCAGAGCGGCACAACGTGCCCGGCGACTTTGCGACCATCGTGGCCTACGAATGGACTGGGAAGGCCTATCCCGGACCTGGGCACAAGTGCGTGTACCTTCCGGGGGTTGGGTTCCCGATCATTTCCCGAGATCAGGTTCCGCGCGGACGGGACTTGGTCGAGCAGATCCGCGCGCAGGGAGCGGTGACGGGGCCGCATCACATCGGCTGGACGGGTGCGGACGCGCCGGGGCACGACCCGATTGGGCAGCCGGTGTGGGAGATTTGTTCTTGCCACGGGTGCTACGAGGAGCCCGGCAATCCACTCGGGTACCGGGGCGATCTCGATGACCAGTTCGCGAAACCGATGCTCGACGCTGGCTTGCGGTTCGGGTTCATTGCCAACTCAGACAGCCATGGCCTGCTTTGGCATCACGGTGAATGCCGCAAGCGCGACCCGTTTCGAACCGGCCTCACGGCGGTGCTGGCCCGCGAACGAACTCGAGAGTCGATTCTCGAAGCGATTCGCAAGCGGCGTTGTTACGCGACGAGCGGAGCCAAGATCCTTCTCGACGTTCAAGTAGCGGGTTTCCCGATGGGAAGTGAGATCGAAGTGGACGGGCCGGTTGAAGTGCACGCGCGTGCGCTCGGGACGACTGACGTCGCGCGCATCGAGCTCGTGACCGAGTCCGGGGTGTCGGCGTCCGACGAGCCTGGGTCCCCGTCAGTGACGTTCGTCGCTGAAATCGAAGCGCCGTACGTCTACTGTCGCGTCACCCAGGCCGACGGTGAGATGGCTTGGTCGAGCCCCATCTTTTTCGACCCCGTAAAGCGACTTCGTCGCAACGGGGCTTCGCCCCCACCAGTTTCAGGCATCTAAGATCTCGTGGGCACGTTTGGCGGCCTCCTTTCGGAACACGGTTTGCTGCGTTCGCTCTCGCAGGTCCTTTACCTGTACTGCACCCGCGGTGACTTCGGACTCGCCGAGGATCATCGCGATGCGGGTGTTCATCTTGTCGGCGCGCCGCAGTTGACTTTTGAGCGACCCCCCGCGCAAGTCGCTTTCTACGCGGAGTCCGGTGTCTCGGAGCTCACGGCCGAGAAGAGCGGCTTCGGCGCGGACTGTCGGCTGCGCCGCGACGACGAAGACGTCGACATGGGACTCCGACTCGACCTCGGGCATTGCCATCAGAAGCCGTTCGAGCCCCATCGCGAAACCGATTGCCGGCGTGTCCGGACCCCCGAGACTCTTCACCATCTCGTCGTACCGTCCGCCACCGAGGAGCGCGTTTTGGGCGCCGAGTCCCTCGCCTTTGCCAAGCACCTCGAACAGGGTTCGGGTGTAGTAGTCGAGGCCGCGCACGAGCGAACCGTCGACCCGGTACGGGGTGCCCAACGTGGTGAGGGCCTCTTGCAGCCCGTCGAAGTGCGCACGGTCGTCGTCGGTGAGGTGTTTCAAAATCGAGGGGGCGCCTGCGGCGATTTCAGCACATCGCGGGACTTTGCAGTCGAGCACGCGCAGCGGGTTGGCATCCATCCGTCGCCGGCAGTCCGGACAGAGCTCGTCTCGATGCGGTTCGAGGTACGTGAGCAAAGCTGTGGTGTGGTTCCGTCGGGTTTCGGGGCCGCCGATCGAGTTGACCAAGACCTCGACCTCCGTGATGCCGAGGCTCGCGACGAAGCCGACGACCATGTCGATCACTTCGGCGTCGATGTAGGGACCAGGGTCGCCGTACGCTTCGATGCCTGCCTGGTAAAATTGACGGTAACGTCCTTTGGCTGGCCGCTCACGTCGATACATCGGCCCGACATAGTACCATTTCGTGACGGGTTCTCGGCCTTGCACACTGTGTTGGACGTACGCGCGCACAGCCGAGGCGGTGCCTTCCGGCCGCAGAGTGAGTGACTTGTCTCCCCGGTCCGTAAACGTGTACATCTCCTTTTCGACGATGTCGGTCGTTTCGCCGATCGAGCGGACGAAGAGGTCCGTCGGTTCGACGATGGGAAATCGGGCCTCTTGAAAACCGTAGGCCTCGACCCTATCGCGGAAGGCTTTTTCGAGGCGGTGCCACTTCGAGATCTCGTCGGGCAGGATGTCCTTCATCCCCTTGACGGCGCGCAGGCTCATGGCGTCCCGTTACCCGATGCGCCCGCGGCGGGCAAGCCTCAAGGACGCGGATCGAACTCGACAAAGACGTAGTTGAAACCGTCCTTGCCCTTTTTCTGCTTGATCGTCGGCGTGACATCGTCGCGCATCTCGAAAACCATCACGACGTCGTTTTTGCCCTTCCGCTGAACCGTTGCGCGGGTTACCGGGGTGTTGAAGTACTCTGTTTCGAGGGGCCGGTAGTTGTTCTCGAGGAACACGTCGGTGTTCCGCATGACGAGTTCGAACTGTCCGGCCGACTTCTTGGTGGCGACCTCAACCGGTTTCGACGTCTGGACGAAAAAGCAAGAACGGCCCTCCTTGCGCATCACGAAGCCAGGCCAGGTGAGCATGAGAACATCCGGCGGGATCTCGTCCGCGCGTGGCGGCGGGTTGTCCGAACCCGGGCTCACACCCTCGTAGTCGGCCGATGCAGTCGACCCCGTCGTCCCCAGCGCGATGGCGAGCATCGCGATCCACCATGTCCTGCCCACGACCCCAGAGTAGCGAGCAATCGGGCCCGGACACAAATTTCGCTCAGACGCTGGGATTTTGGGGCATTGATCCAAGTCCATCAAACCCGGGCCTCGACGGGTCGGGTCTCTGCCGGTTAAGGTAGGCCATCCCACAGAAAAAGGAGGGCACTATGAGACTCTACTCTCCCCTCATAGTTTCACTTGGCATCCTTTGGCTCGCCGCGTCCGGCTGCAAGTCGGGCGACGCAGGGGCACAGACAGCGCCAGGTCCCGAACCGATCGCGGACGAGACTCAGATGATCACGAACGCCTATCTCGTGGCCTCGTCGGAATCGAGCGGCCCGATCGAAGGTGAATCGCGAGCCGAAGGTCGTGAGGGTTGGATACCCGTGCTTGGCTGGTCGCACAACTTCGAGCGGGCCTTGGATCCTTCGAGCGGAACCGTTACCGGACAGCGCCAGCATAGTCCAATAGTCATCCGAAAGCGCATCGACAGCGCGACCCCGCTCATCAGCAAAGCCCTCGTGGACAACGCCGAGTTTTCTGAATGGATTCTCCGCGTCTACCGTGAGACGGACAGCGGACAAGAAGCGCACTACTACACCATCACTCTAACCAACGCGCGGGTTGCGCGTGTCCACACGACGAACGAGTCCACGCATGCGGTGCGGGAAGAAGTTTCGTTCGCCTACCAGAAAATCACGTGGACCTTCGAGGACGCTGGCATTACCGCCGAAGATGATTGGGAGACGCCGGTAGGCGGCTGACCATTTCGATCCTCTCTTACAACGACACGCGGTATGAATGCACAGCCTCGGCCAAGCCGTTTACCAGGCGGACCGGCGCGGGAGGTTTCGCCTCATGTATGGGTTGCGAACGATCGAATGTGGGGCTTGACCAAAACTCGTGTTGATGGCGAATTCGCGGCGGGAGCTCGATTTGCACGCCTTGGTCGGCTGGAATGTTGACGGGATTGTCGGCTTTGAGACCGCGGAGCGCGATCGGAATTGCCGCAAGCGAGTCCTCGACGACGTACTCAGGAAGGGCATGTCGTAGGTGCTGCGACACCACGCTCGCCAGAGTGCGATTGTGTCCGCCCAGTAGAACGCTGTCGGGCATGTGACGACGCCGAAAGCCGTGTAGCGTGATCACGGTGCGCACGTGATTGCAGAATGCGCGAAGCCTGTCGGATTCCTCCGGGCGAAAACGACTCGACGGAATGTGCCACCGAAGGTTGCGCGGCTGACGGACGACGTAGAGCGACGCGTCACAGCGAGCGGCCGTTTCGACCGCGATGTGATCGGTGTACGCCTCGAGGTGACCGCCGTGAAACGCCATGATCCCGAAGTCGGAGCGTAAGATCAGCTCTTCTTCGACGCCTGAGTGAGCGAGCAACTCTTGTAGATAGCGGCGTGACACGGAGGTCATGAGTATAGTTCGCCGGCGTCTGCGGCGCATCGACGTCGGGCTCGGGCGGCAACGGGCGCTGACACTGACGCTGTCAATGGGCGGGCTACCCGTACTTCCGTTCGTGCGCCGCCAGGGTGCGGCTGACCTTGCCGAGCGCCTTGTCTAGGCGAGCGTGTATTGAGGCACCGTGGTTCCTTCTCGCTGTCAGCGTGGCTGTGTGGGCGGCGCACAGGTTCTCGGCATCGCGCCAGCGTTCAGACAGGTCTGCGGCCCAGTCCCGAAAGTCCTGCGCGGCACCAGCTCGTTTCTCGAGGGCCTTTGCGAGCGTAGGATGGAAACTCATCGTATCCGTCAGCCCGAACCGGCGTACCACCCGGGGCAGACGGATGTACATGAGAGTGTCGTCCACGTGGGTGGTCTTCGAGGCACGATGCAGGACCAGTACTGACGAGAAATGAACGTTCTCGTTGGCAGAAACAAAATCGACACCACGCGGCACCGAGAACTCGAAATCCTCGGCAAACGTCGCGTGCAACTCGGGGTCCTCAGTGCGGGTCGCTTCCCACGGAAGCTCAGGGAATCGGGACACGTGCCGCTCCGTGCCGTAAAGTCGAGCGTGCGGATACTGCTCATGCATTCTGCGCACGTGAACCGTGTGGAAAGGGTGGAGGTTCAAAATAGCCTCGACGTCCTTGCCACCGTTGGTCAGGTCGCGGACCTCTCGTTCGACCGCGCCGGTTAGTGAGTAGGCGTCGAGAAAAACGAATCTACCGTTGCGTCGCCTGACCAGCGAGGCCTGCGTGCCAATATCGATGAGACCGCCGACCTTGAACGACCCGCGAATGTTCCAAAAGTCGTCGGCTACCTGGTGTATCTGTGGGCGCATGGATGTCAATCTCGTGGCG
>Ga0255057_10000223_pt1 | contig 31853 bp, 25 predicted proteins | sample Cases_109_6_MG_FD_189022 | JGI IMG/M metagenome (GOLD analysis project Ga0255057, IMG submission 189022) | Seawater microbial communities from Amundsen Gulf, Northwest Territories, Canada - Cases_109_6 | ecosystem: Environmental > Aquatic > Marine > Gulf | place: Canada: Northwest Territories... | reverse complement strand
GGCCGCTGGTGGCGGCGAGGGTGCGGTCGCCGCGCGTGGGTCCGAAGCAGGCCGCGAGCCAGGCCGCCGCCCAGACGGCTGCGAGCGGCGCCCCCTTCGGGAGCTGGAAGAAGAAGCTCCACGCGTGGAGCGCCCGCGAGAAGTAGCGCTCCATCTGGGGCATGGCCTGCGCGCGGCAGCCGCGCATCTGCTCGAAGTAGTCGACTCCCGGAATCTGGACCGAGACGCCGAGGTAGGCCAGGTAGGCTGCAAGCGGGATCGCAGCGCCCAGCGCCACCCAGGGCAAGATCCGCAGGAGGGCACGGCCGTCGTGGGCGAGCAGCACGCCTCCGCCCACGGCGATCGCGACCGGCCACCCCATCGGGTGCGACAGGACAAGGAGCGCGAGAAATACCCCCGCCACGGCGCCGGACGCCCGGCGCTTGCTTTCCACCGCAGCAACGAGGGCCCAGAGTCCGCAGGCTCCGAGTGCCAGGTAGTAGATCTCGGGACGGATGCGCCGGGTTACCTCGAAGAACCAGAAGTTCGAGATCAGCAGGAGGCCACTCGCCAACGCCACTCCACGACCGAACCAGCGCCTCGCCAGCGCCCAGGTTGCGACGACGGCCAGAGCGCCGATCAGCACCGAGACCACGCGGCAGGTGGCGGCACCGCGGTCGCCGACGAGGGCATAGGCCCCGCCGCAGGCCAGGGGCAGCACGATCCGCGTCTGAACGAAGCGGATCTCCATCCCCCCGCAGCCGACCATTGCGAGGTTGCGGAGCCTTCCCTCGGTCGCGAGGCTGTAGCCGAGGGACGCTTCCCACGACTCGTCGTCGAAGTAGCGCGGGACAGCGTCGAGATAGACGAGTCCGATGATCAGGTGGAGCAGGACGAGGATCGCAACGTCCCGCTCGAGGCCCCTCACGGTCACGATCATAGAGGACTACTGCGACGCGCGAAGCCTCCGCCAGCCCGCAAGTCCCAGCAGACTCGAGAGCAAAGCCGTGCCAAGCGGACTCGAGGTCGGCACAGGGGGTGCGGGTGCCTTGGCAGCCTTCGCCGCCTAGAACTCGAGCAGCATGTTCACTGTGGCACGCTGCTTCCAGATGTCGTCCCGGTCGGTCAGCGGGAAGCTGTAGGCGCCCCCGAAGGAGATGTGCTCGTTCACCGGGAAGCGCGCGCCGAAGCTCCCGACGACGATCCCGTTGCCCCCAACGCTCCTGGAGCCGAGGTTCGCCACGTCGACGCCCTCGAAGGAACCGGTTCCCAACGCGGTCTGGGCCTGTTCGAGGCTGAGGGTCCCGAGCGAGGTCTCGATCGGCCGGCTGCCGTTGCCGGAGCCGGTCCAGTGCATGCCCCCGAACTCGACGAGCGGCACGAAGTGCTTGAAGACCGCGTAGTCGAGGTGGAGGTTCCAGAACAGCGAGGTGCTCTCGAGGCCCATGTCGAAGGGCAGGCGTGCGCCGAAGTCGCCGATCACGTGGAATTTCTCCCAGCCCCAGGCCGCCGATACCGCGGGAATCCCCACGCCGCTGCCCAGGTTCTGGTAGACCCGGGTCTGGCCCACGGGAATGTCGATCCGGAAGCTCGGACTCACGATGTAGTTCTTCTCGCGGTCCTGGAGCAGCGCGTACTTGAAGCCCAGGGCGATGTCGTACCAGCCGTCCTCGTTGGGCAGGATGTCCAGGTCCGGGCGATGCCAGACGTAGCCGTCCTTGGTGGCGATGAAGGCGAGGCGGTCGGTGAGCGCCAGCCGCAGCTGGAGCGCGAGGACACCGAGGTGCCCCCCTTCGAACACCGAGTGGCCCGGGTACTCGTGGTAGATGCCGACGAGCTGTGCCCCGGTCGTGATGAATGGGTCCTCGAAGAGGTACGGCATCTGTATGGTTCCCACGAAGCCCTCGAAGCGCCCCGACCGCTCGCAGCGGAAGTCGGGGAACCAGGTGGGGCAGGGCTCGACGGCGGATGCGGCGGGCACCCAAGTGCCCAGCACTACCAGCGTGGCCGCGGCACGAAGGGTGAGAAGACTGGCAGTGTGGTTCCGGAACACGAGGACTCCTCCCGAGCCGGAATTGGCCGGCGCTTGGATACGGCGACGATGCAAGGACCGTTCCGCTCCTCGGAAGCAGCGACGTCTCACGCTGTGGGCCGGAAAGGGGCGGGTGGCCCCACCCAGTGAGCAGAACAAGGGAGCAATGTCCACGCGCGTAGCGGAGAGTCAGCCGGCCAGTGCGTTTCGGACGGCGGCGACGAGATCGTCGGGGGTGTAGGGCTTGCCGATGAAGCCGCTCAACCCGTCGTAGCCGAAGCGCTCGCTGGCGAGCTCTTGGCTGTAGCCGCTCGTGAGGATGATCGGTAGGTCCGACCGGAGGCGGTGAAGCTCGCGGAGAGTCTGCTCGCCATTCAGATCGGGCATCGCCAGGTCGAGAACGACCGCGTCGTAGGGGTCGGGATCGGCACGCACCATCTCGATGGCCTCCCGGCCGCCCGAGGCCGTGACCACGCCGAAGCCCGCGTGCAGAAGGAAGGCTTCGGCGATCTCGAGCACCCACTCCTCGTCGTCGACGATCAGGATGGTCGGACCGCTCCCGGGCTCTCGTGCGGCCCGCGGCTTGGCTGCTTCCGCGCGCCCGGCTCCTTGCACCGCGGGGAGTAGAACCGTGAAGGTGGTGCCGCCCCCGGGAGTCGGAGCCACCTTGATCCCCCCTCCGTGTCCAACAACGATGCCCAGTACCACGGAGAGGCCGAGCCCGCGGCCCCTGAACTTGGTGGTAAAGAAGGGCTCGAAGAGCGACGCCCGGTGGCCGGTGTCCAGCCCGCGGCCGGTGTCACTGACCTCGAGGAAGACGTATCGCCCCGGGTTGAGGGCGTGCTTCCCGACGCAGTCGGCGAGGAACGTCTCGTCGGCGCTGAGCGTGCCGGTGCCGACCCGAATGCTGCCCGGGCTCCCCTCGAACGCCTCGCTGGCGTTGGTCACCAGATTGAGCACGACCTGACGCAGCTGCGTGGCATCGGCCTGGACCCTGGGCAGATCCTCGGCCAGTCGCAGCTCGAGGACTGCACGACCGTCGGTCGAAGTGTGGAGCAGGTCCCGGATGCCGGCGACCAGCTCGGAGACATCCGTTGGCCCGACGCAGACCGAGCGCTTGCCGGCGTAGGTCAGCATCTGCTCGGTGAGCCGCGCCGCGTGCTCGGCGGCCCCACGCACACGCTCGAGTCGATCGCGGCCCGGTGTGTCGGGGCCGATCTGCTCGATGGTGAGCCGCGTGTTGCCCAGGATCACCGTGAGCAGGTTGTTGAAGTCGTGTGCGATCCCTCCGGCCAGGACCGCGAGGCTCTCGAGGCGCTGTGTTTCCTGGACGCGGTTCTGGAGCTCGAGCTTCTCGCGATGGATCTGCTCGAGCTCGGCCGTCCGCTCGGCCACGCGCTTCTCGAGGCACGCGTTGAGCGCGATTACCTCTTCCTCGGCGCGTTTGAGAGCGGTCACGTCGTTGTGAGCCCCGAGCATCCGGATTGCCCGGCCCGCGGCATCGCGGATGGCGATTCCGCGGCAACGCACCCAGACGGTGGAGCCGCTCTTGTGCCAGTAGCGAACGATCTGGTCGTAGGGGTGGTTTGGATCTGCGAGGTGGCTCTCGAGGTTCGCCAGGGCGGCCTCGAGATCCTCGGGGAAGATCATGGCCTGCCACTCGGACGCGAGGTGTGCCTTCTCGCTGGGGTCGTAGCCCAGCAGCTCCCAGAAACGCGCGCTCATCCACTCGTGATCGGGGTTCTCGAGGTTCCAGTACCAGAGACCGTCGAGCGAGCCCTCCTGCAAGAAGTCGAAGAGGTCGGAATCTTCGAAGATCCGCCGATAGAGCTCGCGCTCGAGGTAGTGGGACGCCGAGCTGGTCGCATCCACCTTTTCGTGCTCCCTCAATGCTGTTTACCGTGAACGGAGCAGGAGCCGCCCAGCTCGAGACGACCCGATGACGCGGTTCGAGTTACCCAAGGCTCGCCTACTCGCTCTGGGAGGCGATAGCCGGTTCAGGTCATTCGCGTGGCCAGGCCCGCGAAAATCACATCGGAGTGTGGGCTCCAGCCATCAGTTGAGCAGCGGGAGGTGATTCGAACCCGGAATCATGGAACAGCTGGAGGTGATTCGGATCCCGAGTGGGCCGACCCGTGGCTAGGGCGCCGTCGCTCCCGGTCGGGGCTCGCACACGAATATCGGGATGTCGCGGGTCGTGCGTGTGCGGTACTCCGCGTAGGGTGCATAGTGCTGGTCGCAGATCGGCCATAGAGCGGACTTCTCGCCGGAGTCTGCCAGCCGCGCGCGGAGCTTCAGGTGCGTGCCGCGGTGCTCCACCTCGATGTCGGGGTGTTCGACCAGGTTGTGGTACCAGACCGGGTTCCTGGGCGCCCCGCCCTGCGAGGCCACCAGGAGCACCCCTCCTGCGTGAGGGATGTACATCAGCGGAATCGTGAGCGTCCGCCCGCTCTTCGCCCCCGTCATCGTGACGAAGCAGACCTCGTCGCCGGCTAGCGTGTTGAGGCCGCCACCGCTCAGCCGGTGGAGCAATACGTGGAGGCGCGTCATGGTCTTGAGCACCCAGCGCGGCGGGGGTTTGCCGGTGCTCGAGGGGCCCGGGGATTCGGTGGTCATGGCGCTTCCGAGCAGGTGCGGCCGGGATTGGCACGAGAGATTCAGATTACCCGTCCCGGGAGTTCAGCGCCGCTTCCGACTCGGCCGATGGAATCGAGGCGGCTGGCGGGCGACGTCGCTTGCCATGCAGCCAGCATCGGGCGCGAACTCAGGCTCCCCGCGCTGATCCGAGCCGACACGGCGACGCAGGTTCGGCGCAACTCGTCGTTGCGCAACTTCGTCAGAAAGGATGCGCGATCTCGGCGCCCAGCGAGTGCTTCTGCACATCGGTTGCTTGTGTAAGTATCTGTTTTTTAACAGATTTTTTATCTCTACCTGAGATAATCAGCTCCTCCCAAACACTCACTACTGGGCTCAACCTGGAGAACCGACCATGAACCGATTGCTCACCGCCACCATCCTCGCCACGGCGCCCCTGCTCTTCGCAGTCAGCGCGAGCGCCTTCACGGAGTTCGATACGGGCGTGATAGGTGGGAATCCCTCGAGCAGCCTGATCGGGGTGCACGTCACCACGGCTGACGTCGGCGACTCCTTCGACATCGACTGGCTGGTCGACAGCAGCGTGCTCGGCACGTCGGATCAGCTCAGCGCGACCGGGACCTACACGGTCAGCTCCTTCTCCACCACCAAGATCATCCTCGACGTCACGCTCGAGAACACGACGCTGTTGAGTTCGACGCTCACGAACGCCGACATCTTGAGCACCGGCTTCGGAGTGAGCCCCGACGCCACGGCTACCCTCCTGACCGCGGGTGGCGTCTTCGATTCGATTGGCAGCGGCAACGGGCCCCAGCAGACCTTTCCGGGCGGCTTCAAAGAGATTGACGTCTGCGTGTTCGCACAGGGATGCAGTGGCGGGTCGGTGAACAGCGGACTCCACGCCGGCGACATGGACTCCTTCTCGATCGAGCTCGCCGGAGACTTCTCCAGCGGCGAAGTGGATCTCCTCTACTTCCCGATCAAGTTCCAGACGAACATCGGCTCCTTCGAGCCGGGCGGCTTCCAGGGCGCGGTCCCGGAACCGACGTCCGCACTCCTCTTCGGCGTCGGCGCGCTGGTCGTCGGCTTCCGATCCCGCCGCCGCTAGCGCCGCGCCAGCGGCATCGCTGGCAGTGATTTCCTCGACCTCAGCTCCAGGCGGCTCGGAGCTAGAACTCGAAGGGCAGTTCGAGATGGCCGCGCACGAACTCGGTGCGCAGTAGCTTCGCGCGCGAGTGGTCGATGCGGTATTCGGGCATCCGGCGCATCACCTCTTCGAGCATGATCTTGCCTTCCAGCTTCGCGAAGTGCGCTCCGAGGCAGCGGTGAGCTCCGTGTCCGAAGGTGAGAATGCGCGGGTTGTCGCGGCGGATGTCGAAGCGATCCGGTTGCTCGAATTCGCGTTCGTCGCGATTGCCGGACGGGTACACGAACATGATCGAGTGGCCGGGCTGCAGCTTCTTGCCGCGCAGCTCGCACTGCCTCGAAACGCTTCGCATCAGGAACTGGGTAGGCATGTCGTATCGCAGGCATTCCTGTAGTGCTTGCGGGATCAGGCTGGCGTCGGCGGCGAGTTCCGCCCGCTGGTCGGGGTGCTCCTCGAGGCGTGTGAGGGCAGTCGCCATGACCTTCGGGAAGGTGTCGGTCCCTCCGACCAGCAGCAGCAGCAGGTGCTGCCCAACGATGTCGTCCGAGAGCGGCGCGCCACCGGACTCGGCCCGCACCAAGACGTCGATTGGTGACTCGACCTCCCCGGTGTACTTGCGCCGCTCGGCCGCGAGGCCCGCCAGGTACTCGAGAATCTCCCCGAAAGCCGCGACGCCGTCCGCGGTCATGCCATCGACGCCCTCTTCACGCGCCGTGAAGCGGGCGACCAGGTCGAGCATCTTCTCGGCGTCCGACTCGGGGAAGCCGGCCGCCTCGCAGGTGACCTTCACGGCGATGATCTGCGCGAGGTCGACCACGATGTCGCCTCGCCCCTTGTCGTAGAAGGCGTCTATGCACTGGGTCACCCAGCCCCGAATGCGTCCCTCGAGCGAGCTCACGCGCCTGGGCATGAAGAAGTGCATCATCGCTGTGCGCAGCTTCGTCTGCTCGGGAGGGTCCATGTGATTGAGGTTGGGAAGCGGAGGGATCACCCTCGTCAGTAGATAGGGAGACGACGTGCCCTTCAGCGCCGTGAAGTGCTCGTTGTCCATCGAGAGCTGCCAGATGTCCTCGAAGAGGGTCAGCGCCCAGGCGTCGTACTTCTCGAGGAAATGCACGGGGGACTCGGCGCGAAGGCGCCGGTAGATCGAGTTCGGATCATCCAAGGCTTCGTCAGAAAAAGGATCGTAGTCCACCACCGGGTTCTCCTCTGCGGTCCTCTAGCCCTTGGGGCCGAAGGACTCCGTATGGATGCGCTCGGGGCAGACACCGTTCGCCTCGAGGCCGTCCTGGATGCCGGCCATGAAGGGAGTGGGGCCGCACAGGTAGTACTGCGCGTCCGGTGCCTCGACGAAATCGCGGATGAGTTCGGGATCCACCCTGCCCTGGACGTCGTAGTGAACGCCGATCTTGTCTCCGGCTGCCGGCCGGCTGTAGGCGACGCGCGTCTTGAGGTTGGGGTGGCGGGCTGCCAGGGCGTTGATCTCGTGAGCGAGGGCGTGGTGGGCGCTGTCGCGTGCCCCGTGCAGCCACCAGAGCGGGCGGCCCGCTCCTGCGGCCGTCAGCTGGTGGAGCATGCTCAGCAGCGGGGTCAGGCCCACGCCGGCGCTGATCAGTGCGACCGGGCATTGGGTGCAGCCGAGCACGAAGTCGCCCGCGGGCGCGCGCACTTCGATGATGGCGCCCACCTCGAGAGAGTCGTGCAGGTGACGTGAGGCCAGCCCCCGAGCCTCGCGCTTCACGCTGATGCGGTAGTGACTGCCGCCCGGCGCACTTGAGAGGGAGTAGGTTCGTCGCACCGGGGCGTCCTGCCCCGGCACCTCGAGCTCGATGGGCAGGTGCTGCCCGGCCTCGAAGGGTGCGAGGGGGCCGTCGTCCCGGGAGGCGAAGACGAACGAAGTGATCTCCTCACTCTCGGGCAGCTTTTCGACCAGCCGCAGGGAGCGTACGCCGGAGCCCGCGTCGCTCCAGCGCAGCGGGAGCGCGCTGGGCAGCTCCACGATCTCTTCGATCTCGATGTGTACGAGGCGACGGGCCCCGGGAAAGCGCTCCAGCAAGGCACCTTCCCAGGTGATCTCGGCGCGGCCGCTGAGCTGGAGCATCGCGCCCTGCGAGAAGTCGACGAAGAGCAGTCCCACGCGCGAATCGAGTACGAGGTTGCCGATGGTGTTGAAGTGGTTGTTGCCGGCGTAATCAGGAAAGAGGATGCGCGTATCGCTCTCGACCTGAACGAAGCCGGGGTCGCCCCCACGATGCGAAGCGTCCATCCCGTAGGTCGGGCTGTCGCCATCGCCGCGGTAGCCCGTAGCGATGAAGAAGGTGTCCGCCGTCTCGATCCAGAGGCGCTGGCCCGGCGTCAACTTATGGTGGCGCTGCGGCACCCCGGCGGGCTCTCCCACCACCCGGTGCCACTCCCGCTCGCGGATGTACTGCGGGCAGTTCCCGAAGCTCTGCTCGACCAGGAATTCGAGCATCTCCCCGCTCTGGCCGATGCGGCCATTCACCCGGTTGCGCCGGCGCGTCGCCAGCTCGATCCCCAGCAGCCCGAGGTCGGTACCCGGGGTGAGCGCGCCTTCGAGCGCGTCCCCGGCTACGGGGCGTGCGTTGATTTGCAGGCGCGCAGGGTCGGGCGAGCTCACGAAGCGGTCCGAGCCGCACAGCAGCGTCACCCAAGGTCGTCCCTGACTGTCCCGGGCCGCGGCCACCAGGAAGGGCAGGGCGGTGTGGAAGGCACGGTGTGGCTCCGGCAGCTCAGGCCGAACGACTTTTCGGGCCCAGCTCTCGATGTCGCGGACGCCCAGCTTCTCCTGGACCTGTTGTTCGCCGAGGTGGAACGGAGAAGCGCTCGCCATACCGGACTCTCCCGCCCGCGGCGATTCCGATGGCCACGGTGCGCAGGAAATAGCGGAGGACCGCCGCGATCTTAGCCGAATCCCGAAGTCGACGGGCAGCAAGCATGCGAGTCGATTCCCCTGCGCTGGAACGTGCACGGGCTGCCGCGCATACTGGCGGCAGACCCATCCTCGGAGGCGGGGGCTCGAGTGAACTGGCTGTACTGGATCGCATCGACTCTGCTGGTCGCCCTGCTGCTGGCCGCCGGCGCACAGCACTACCGCTATCTCCGAACGCGCCGCGACGTCGCGTTCGATCGGCAGGAGCTGTTCCACTCGTCTTCGGTGTTTCACGTCGTGATGGTCCTCGCGCTCTCGCCCGGCCAGGAGCTGCTCGCCGCGCTACGAGGCTTCGTCCGTGCGAGTGAAGCCGCGGGGGCGAAAGTGGTGTACGCGGGCAAGATCGCGGCGAACGCTCTGGAATCGAGCCAGGTTCCCGCGCGAGAATGGGACGCGTTCGTGCTGGCCGAGTACGCGTCGCGCGAAGCCTACGCGGCGTCGGAGAGGGATCCGGGCTACCAGAAAGCGCGTTCGAGCTTTACCCACAGCTACGCGCTCGGCATGCAGCGTTCGCCGTGGCTGAACCTCGCCATCCCCATGGGCCTGCTGGGCATGCGGGCAGTCGACATCGTCAAGCGCAGCCCGCCCCGCTACCCCTTCCAGCCGGCGCGGCCGGGCCAGCTTCCCAACGAGGCGCGGGCGCGGCGCGCTCACATCGTGGAGGGGCTACTGGCCAATCGTGAGTACGGCAGCGACGCCGTCGTCGTGCTGAACTTCATCAAGAACGGAAGCAAGCAGCAGCGCGACGCCAACTCCGGCTATGGCCGAGAGATGCTCCGCTTGATGGCGCAGATGGGAAACGGCCCCACGCACATCGGTAGAGCAGTGACACTCGAAGGCGACGCCGAGTTCGACAACGTCGCCATCGTCTACTACCCGGGCGTCGAGTACTTCGCAGAGATGCTCCAGAGCGAGTTCTTCAGCGGAATCGTCGGCGGCAAGCAGCTCGGCGATTCGCTCTCCTCGCCATCCGTCCCGTTGCTGCCGCACTTGTAGGCCGCAACCCTCGCCAGCCGCGACTGCGGCGTGGAGCCGCATGGGTGCGATCCCCCTCCGTGACCCACCAACCTACGTCCGGCGACCCAGCTTTCGTCTGGGGTTCTGCCGCAGCCAGCCCGCGCCGGGCACGGGAGTGGGGAACCGGTCAACGCGATCGACTGGACCATATCGGGCGGCGAAGTCGCCCTGCCGGCACGGCAGGCCTGCGGCTCGCCGCGGGCAGGTTGGAGTACTCTCCGAGGGACGATGCGCTTCGCTTTCGCTTCGAGCTTCGCGATCGCTGTGTGGGCGGTCGCCTGGGCGCCGCCGTTGGCCGGCGCCGAGCCCCTCGACATCTCCAATCTTGCGCCGCGTTCCATCCGCATCGAAGCGCCGGGTTCGGCGCTGCAATTGTCTGCCAGCTACGGACCCGGGGGCGCCTCGCAGGGGCAGGTCCAGATCTCAGGAGAGGAGTATGAACGCTACCTGGATGAGGTCGGCGACTCACCGGGGGGGATCCCGGTTCCGGGGAGCTTCTCCGACGTCGTCCTGAGCTTCGACCTCTCTTCCCTATCTGTCACGGCGGCCCCGATCGAAGGGCGGGTGGACATCGCGGTCGGTCCCTTGGCAGATCTGGTTCGCACGCTGGGTACCGACAGGACAGCGGGGTCCCAGGTCGTGCAAGTTGCACCGGGTGTCTTCTTCACGATCTATTGCGACGGCCCGACCGTCTTCGGCCCCTGCCAAATCGTACCGGGTGAGCCCTTCGATCCCGCGACGGGCGAATTCAAGCTCGTCGGCGACGACACGCTCACGCACCCCGACATCACGGACCCCCGCTTCGCGAGGTACTTCGCATCCAACACGCTGCGCGTGCTCGAAGCCGCGTCGCCGGTCCCGAGCCTGGGCCCATGCGGGTACCTGGTGCTGGCTGCGCTCCTCGCCGGGCTCGCGGTTCGGCCGGCCGGCTTCGCCCCGCAGCGCTTCCCCTAGGGAACCCCGATCGGGGGGCTCGCGGCGTGCTGCGGGTCGGCCAGCCCAGCGCGGGGTACCTCATGTTGAAGCCGATTGCGCGCGTGTCCCGCCTGGCACTAGCGCTCTGCCTCCTTCCGGGGCTCAACGCCCGCGCCGTCAGCCTGTCGATCGAGCTCGCGTCGATGGCGGTCGATCTGGGAGATCCCGTCGAGCTCTCGATTCTCGTCTCGGGTCTGGGCGACGGGTCTGCTCCGTCTCTCGGCGTCTACTCCTTCGACGTCGAGTTCGGCGCCACCGGGGCGGGACGCTGCGGTGTATTCGACGCCTTCGTCAAAGAGCTCGGAGTACCCAAGACCACCCAGATCGACGCGGTCGACTGGACCCGGCTGGTGCAGGTCGAGCTGGAGCCGGACGGCTCCCGGACCGAGACGCCGCTCGGGATTCGCGTTCGTGTGAGCGGGCTCCACGATCCCTCGCGCGGCGACCTCGAGGTGAAGATCGCCAGCGGCGAGACCAACCACAGCGCCACGCTCGTGGTTCCCGCCAGCGAGATCGGGGAGGACTGCAGCTTCGTCGCCGGGCCCTTCGACGACGTTCCGCCCGGGACCTACCTGGTGACGATCCGTGCGCAGATGCCGGGAAGGCTGCTCGGCACGTCAGCGTGGGCGACGATCCAATAGTCGAGCTAGTGGGCCTGGCGCCCCGCACGAGCCAGCCCGAAAAGGCCGAGGAGCAGAAGCCCCGCGGTGCTCGGCTCGGGCACGAAAACGTGAACCCAGCTTCCCTGCGCCGTCGCGCCCGAACCCGTGCCGGTCACTCTCCCGAACCCCCCCAAGCCCGACCCGGAGTCGATGATGTCGCTCCCGGGGACGGGAGGCCCGTTCGAGACGATGGCGCCCGGGGAACCGGACAGCTGGACCGTCCAGTCCACGATGACGCCGGCCGCGTCCGTGGAGAAGAGGAACGAAGCCGCTGCCGGCGTGCCGCCTGCCAGGGTCTGGAGGCCGTCATTGAAGGAGTAGCTGAGGATACCGGCGCTCACATCTTGAAGTATGAGGTTCGGGCCGAGGGGCACCGGTGTCTGGATGGAGCCGGTGATGCGCATCGAAGTCGTGTAGCTGCCGGAGACGCTGTCGTAGGTGTTTCCGGTGTACGTGTAGATTTCCAGGGCCGCCGCGGTCGGGGCGAGCCCCAGTAGGCCCCACAATCCGATGGCGAGCCCGAGCCCAAGTGTGCGCATCCAGTTGCCTTCGGCAACACGCCACGGTGACATTAGGCTCGCCGCGGGAACGAGCGGGCGCTTCCGGGGCGACCGCTGCCGGAAGCGCTCTAGACCGCGCTCTCCCCCCGCTCCCCGGTGCGGATGCGGATCACGTCCTCGACGTGGCGCACGAAGATCTTGCCGTCGCCGATGCGGCCGGTGTTGGCGGCTCCGGCGATGGCGCTCACCACGGAGTCGACCCGGGCGTCGTCGACCACCACCTCGAGCTTGAGCTTGGGCAGCAGGTCCACGACGTACTCAGCTCCGCGGTAGAGCTCCTTGTGCCCCTTCTGGCGCCCGAAGCCTTTCACCTCGGTCACCGTGAGGCCCTGGATGCCCAGCTCGCTGAGGGCGTCACGCACCTCGTCGAGCTTGAAGGGCTTGATGATTGCTTCCACCATGCGCACCGGCTCAGCCCTCCTCGGCGCGAGTGACGGGGCGTTCGCCGAAAACGCCCCCCGCCGTAGTGTAGGCGCTCTCCGCGTGGAGCGAGAGGTCGAGACCGGTCTCCTCCTCCTCCTCCTCGACGCGCAGGCCCACCGTAACCCGGATGATGGACAGGATGGCCAGGGTGCCGATGCCACAGAAGGCGTAGGTTGCCAGCACCGCAATCACCTGCTCGACGAGTTGGCCGGAGTTGCCGGTGAGCAGGCCGCCGTCGCTGAGGGCGGTCGACGCGAAGATCCCCGTGGCCAGGGCGCCCCAGGTGCCGCCCACGCCGTGCACGCCCACGACGTCGAGCGAGTCGTCGTAGCCGAAGCGCGACTTCAGATCGACGGCCTTGTAGCAAAGCAGACCGGCCACCCCGCCGATCAGGATCGCCGCCCAGGGCTCGACGAAACCGGCGGCGGGGGTGATGGCCACCAGCCCCGCGACGGCGCCCGTCGCCGCGCCCACCGCGGTGGGCTTCCCGCGAGCCAGCCACTCGATGATCATCCAGCCCAGCACGGCGGCGGCCGCGGCCGTGTTGGTGTTGACGAAGGCAACAGTGGCCACACCGTCCGCGGCCAGGGCGCTGCCGGCGTTGAAGCCGAACCATCCCACCCACAACAGCGCCGCGCCGATCACCACGAAAGGCACGTTGTGGGGCGGCATGGGGGCGCGTCCGTAGCCGCGCCGGTGGCCGAGTACGAGGCAGAGCACGAGCGCCGAGATGCCCGACGAGATGTGCACCACGGTACCGCCGGCGAAGTCGAGACCGCCGCGCGCGCCGAGCCAGCCGCCACCCCAGACCCAGTGGCAGAGCGGCGAGTAGATGAAGGTGGACCACAGCAGCACGAAGAGCAGGAAGGCGCTGAACTTCATGCGCTCGGCAATGGCGCCGACGATCAGCGCTGGCGTGATGATCGCGAACATCAGCTGGAAGACCATGAAGAGCTGGTCCGGGATGTTCTCCGCGACGGTACCCACGGTCCAGCTCACGCCTGCCAGGCCGAAGTGCGCGGCGGGTGAGCCGAAGAGCCCGCCGACGTCGGGGCCGAAGGCGATGGAGTAGCCGAAGAGCACCCAGCTGACGCTCACCACCGCCGCCGTGACGAAGCACAGCATGAAGATGGAGAGGACGTTCTTGGCTCGCACCAGGCCGCCGTAGAAGAGCGCCAGGCCGGGGATCGTCATCATCAGAACGATGGCCGAGCTGGTGAGGATCCAGGCGACGTCGCCGCTCACGATGCTGCTTTCACCGTCCTGGGCGGCGGCACTGCGGGCGGCGAAGATGGCGAAGCCACCGAGGAGCGTGGCAAGCCCCTGGATGCGCTGTCGGCTGCTCATGAGCGGATTCCCTCCTGGTCGGAACGCCGGCGGAGCGGCGGCGTCGGCGAGGCACTTCGCAAGGAATGTGCCAGCAGGCGCACACCCAGGGGGCCGTCTCGTGCCGCGACGCGCACGCACCCGCACGGGTCGGCCCGGCGCGTGCCGCGGCGTTGGGCAGCCTTGCCCAGAAGCTGGGCAGCGCTGAGCGAGGGGAGTCGCTGGGACTAGCGCAGGGCGATCAGCAGGCCCGCCACCGACGCTGGGCTCAGCGCAGGGCGATCAGCAGGCCCGCCACGCACGCTGGGCTCAGCGCAGGGCGATCAGCAGGCCCGCCACCAGCCAGCACACCAGCCCGGCGGCGATGCCGATCCAGGCGGCGGGCGGCGTACGCTGACCCTGGTCCCGCGTGCGCTTGGGTGCGGGCAGCCCGGGCCGGGTTGCGGGCCGCACATGGGCGGGAACCTCGACCAGTTGCAGGCCGGTGTCGGAAAGGGGCTCCCTGGGCTGTGTGGGTTCCTGCACCATGCCGCGAGCATCGGGGAAAACACGTACCTGGCGCTGTGAAGTGCTTCACACCCGCTCCGAATCGAGCAGGCAATCCCCAAGGGGCGTCAGCGCCGAGCGACGACGGTCCAGCTGTAGCCGCGGTTGTGGTGGATCTCGAAGCTCTCGAAGCCGGCCCGCCGGAACAGGGCCTCCACTTCGCCACGCTTGTAGTAGTGCGTCAGGGTGGGGAGCAGCTGGTCGAAGACGATCTTGTGGACGTGGGCGAATGGGAAGCGACGCAGGCTGCGCAGGTAGGGTCGCCACGCCAGCGGTAGCTTGAGAGCGAGGTGGATCGGTACCGAGCAGAGATAGGCCAGGCGATGCACCCAAGCCGGCGGCAGGCGGCGCAGTAGCGGGTGGAGCAGCTTGAAGAAGGCTACCCAGAGCTCGTTGCCCTCGTGGCCGTAGAGCCACACCACCAGTCTGCCCCCGGGGCGCAGCGCGCGGCGCAGGCCGGTCAGGGCGCGGGCGGGCTGCTGCAGGTGGTGGATCACGCCTACGCAGAAGCACAGGTCGAAGCAGTCGCGGAAGGGCAGCTCGTACAGGCTGCGGCATTCGACGCGCGCATTGGGAAGCTCGGCCAGGACCTGGCGCGCCGCGTCCACTGCGAGCTCTGCCTCGTCCAGCGCCAGTACGCTGGCAGCTCCCCAGCGCGCCGCCCAGTAGCTGTTGCGTCCCATGCCGCAGCCCGCATCGAGCACGTCGCGGCCGGCGAAGTCCCCGGGCCCGAGAGGCTCGATCCACCCCCGGAACTGTGTTTCGTAGTGGGGAAAGAAAGCGCGGTAGCGGTTCCATTCGAAGCCGAAGCGTGTGGAGGTATCCAGGGCGGGCGCGGGCGCTTGCAGGACGGGCTGGCTCACGGCCCTAGGATCGGCCCAGGGTGGCCGCGCGTTGAGCGAAAGTTGGGGCGCCGCCGGGACCGGGGGGTGGGCTGCGGTAGACTCCTCGCGCATCGATGCCGGATCGGCTCGCAGCGTGCCTGCTCGCAGTCCTGTCGCTCGGCGCCTGCGGTCCCCTTGGCGAGAGCCCTACCCCTCCCGGTGCCGAGAGCCCGGATCCGGGGGCGGAGCGGCCCGGCGCCGAGCCGGCCGGCTCCGTTGGCGCAGCGCGGAACGTCCTGCTCCTCACCCTGGACACGCTGCGCGCCGACGCCCTCGGCGCCTACGGCCAGCAGCGTCCCAGCTCGCCTTCGCTCGACCGTCTGGCGCGGGAGGGCGTGGTCTTCGAGCAGGCGGTGTCGGCGTCGCCGCTGACCCTGCCTTCCCACGCCACCATTCTCACCGGCCTCTTCCCCAGCGCGCACGGCATCCGCGGCAACGCGGGCTACGCACTGGCGCCCGAGCTGCGCACGCTCTCGGAAGTGCTGCAGGAACACGGCTACCGGACCGGGGCCGAGATCGCGGCGCCTCCGCTGGGCGCGCAGCGTGGCCTTGCCCAGGGTTTCGACCACTACCGCGACCTCCATTCCCGCGACGTCCGCCGCACCCTGCTCCCCCCTTCGCTGGGCGCTGCGGGCGGGCCCGCGGCCGCAGCCGCGGCGCCCGCTGCCCTCGACGAACGGCCGGCCGACGACATCACCCGCTTCGGGAAGCGCTTTCTGAGCGAGAACCGGGCGCGGCCCTTCTTTCTTTGGCTCCACTACTTCGACCCGCATCAGGTGTACGTCCGCCGCCCCGCCTTCGAAGCTCGGATTCCCGAGGACCCCTATCTGGCCGAAGTCCTCTTCATGGACAGCCAGATCGGTGAACTGATCCGTCATCTCGAAGCGCTGTCGCTGCGCGAGCGAACACTCGTCGTGGCTGTGGCCGACCACGGTGAGGGGCGCGGCGACCACGGCGAGGCGGCGCACGGCTATTTCCTCTACGACACGACCCAGCGAGTCCCCCTGCTGATGTGGGGGCCCGAGTCGCTGCCGAGGGGGCGTCGTATCGCCTCGGTGGTCCGCACGGCCGACATCGCTCCCACGATCCTGGAGCTGCTGGAGCTGCCGCCGCTGGCAGGGATCGACGGGGCTTCCCTGGTGCCACTGCTGCGGGGAGCGCGCGCTCTGCCGCTGCCCGCCTACGCCGAGTCCAACGAGGCGGCTTTCGTGTTCGGCGTCTCGCCCCTGCGCTCCCTGCGCCTGGGCGACTGGAAGTACATTCACCACGTCGAGCCGGAGCTCTACCAGCTCGCCGCGGATCCGGGCGAGACGACGAACCTGGCTGGGCGCGAGCCGGAGCGCGTCGCGCAGCTGCGCGCGGGGCTGGGAGAACTCCTGGCTGCGGCTGCGGCGCCCCCCGCTGCGGCGGCCAGCGAGCTGGATCCCGAGGAGATCCAGCGCCTGCGCGCGCTGGGCTACACGGGAGCCGGCCTTGCGGGGACTGTGCCACTGGCGTCCCTCGAGGTGCACGGTCCGGCTCCCAGCAGCCTGGCGGACGACATCACCCGCCTCTCGGAAGCCGGTGGCCTGGCAGCCGCGGGCCAGCATGAGCGCGCCGAGGTCGTGCTGCGCGAGTTCGCCGCTCGCCATCCGCGTAGCCCGCTGATCCAACGCGATCATGCGCGCGCGCTCCGCGCCCTGGGTCGCAGCCGCGAGGCCCGCGCCGCGTTGCAGCGCGCGATCGAGGCATCGCCTTGCGACACCGCCGCGCGCGAGGAGATGGCCCAGCTGCTAGCGGTGCAGGGGGACGTGGATGGCGAGCTTGCCGTGATCCGCACGGGTGTGGAGCACTGCCCGGAGTCGGAGCGGCTGTTGAACCACTACGCCTTCACGCTGGCCACCACTGCGCGCGACGACCTGCGCGACGGCGAGGAGGCGCTGCGAGCGTCCCGGCGCGCGCTGGAGCTGGCCGGCAGCGACCGGCCGCAGCTCCTCGACACGCTCGCCGCGGCCTACGCCGAGACCGGAGAGTTCGCCAGGGCCGTCGAGATTGCTGAGCAGGCCGTAGCCCTGGCCGAGCGCCAGGCTCGCCATCCCGCCCAGGTGGCCTCCTTGCGGGAGAGCCTGGAGCAGTTTCGACGCGGAGAGCCCCTGCGCAGGCCGTGAGTGCGGGCGCGCGCGGGGGCAGCGTTGCGGGCGCCCGGGCCAAGGCCGATGCTCTGCGCCCCGATCCGGGGCACGCGAGTGTTGGCTGATCGGCAATCGCGAGCGAGGAGGGAACTTGGGCGGAGCGCGCCTGGAGTCTCTGGAAGGTATTCGCGTCCTGGTGACGGGGGCGTCGAGTGGGATCGGGCGGAGCCTGGCCCTGCGCCTGGCCGCCCGCGGTGCGCGGCTTGCGCTGGTGGCGCGGCGTGAAGCGGAGCTCGAGGCCTTGGCCGAAGAGATTCGGAACGCCGGCGGCGAGGCCTTGCCGCTCGTCTGCGATGTGGCGAAGGCCGCGGACGCTGCCGCTGCCTGCGCCCGCGCCGAGCGGGAGCTCGGGGGCGTCGACCTGCTGGTGAACAACGCCGGCTACGGGCGCCACCGTCGCTTCGCGGACTGGGACGTGGCCGACATCGAGCGCATGATGCAGGTCAACTACATGGGTGCCGTTCACTTCACCAAGGCGCTGCTGCCCGGAATGCAGCGCCGCCGCCGCGGCTGGATCGTCTTCGTGGCCTCGGTGGCCGGCAAGATCGCGTCTCCCGACGAGAGTGCTTACGCCGCCAGCAAGTTCGCCCTGGTGGGCCTCGCCGCGGCGCTCTCCCTCGAAGTGGAGGCGGCCGGCGTCCACGTGCTGACGCTGTGCCCGGGTGTGATCCGCACGCCCTTCTTCGACGACGAGGCACTGTCACGCATGCCGCCAGTGGCGCTGCGCCAGATGGCCTCGCCCGAGGGCCTGGTCGATGCGCTGCTCGCTGCGCTCGCGGCGGGCCGGCACGAGCTGACCTGGCCAGGCTTCATCCGGGCCGGCTATCTGGTTCAAGCGCTGGCCCCGTCCTTCATGCGCAGACAGCTCAAGCGCACCACGCTCGACGCCGTGGCCGCACGCGACTCGGCCTGAGAGCCCGCGGCCCCCAGCGTCGGCGCCACGGATCGCGTCTCAGCCGGCGAAGCTCAGCACGATCGCGCCGCCCAGGGCGCCGAGCCAGCCGTAGAGCAGCGCTCGGGCCCAGCGCAGGCCGCGGGCCTCGAGCCAGCGATCCGCGCTGCCGCAGCCCAGCGCAAAGAAGGCCGAGAGCGGCGCGATGCTGGCCATGGCGTAGAAGGCCTTGGCCTGGCCGTAGTCCTGCTGGCGCAGCGTCATGTAGAGCACCGAGAAGAAAAGGGCGTAGGCCAGCGTCAACAAGAAGGAGTGGAGGGCGCGCAGGCCCGGATCCCCCGGGCGCAGTGCCACCACGAGGCTGCGCAGCGCACCCCACAGCAGCAGGCCCGTGGCGGGTAGCGCCAGCCAATACAGGCTCGCCATCAGCTGCCAGTCCCAGTGGGGATGGCGGGCGCGAGCAAACATCTGTCCAGCCAGTTGGCCGTCACCCCAGAGGGTGGAGTACAGCGAGTCCCAGGCCGAGTGGTAGCCGGCCAGGAAGGGGTGCATGAGCACGTCGCCGAAGCTCAGGAAGAAGGCGGGCGTGTAGTAGCCCGGCTGCGACCACCATTGACGCGTCTCTCCGGGCAGGTCGACGTTGAGCGGGAAGGGCTGGCCGAAGTGGAGCCAGTTGCGGGCGTAGAACCAGCCGGCCAGCACCAGCAGCACCGCCACGGGCAGCGCTCCGCGGCGCGCCACCCGGGCCAGCGACGCGCGCTCCACCAGCAGCCAGCGCGCCGCCAGGAAGAAACCCGCGATCGAGACCACGATCCAGGCGGTGTACTTGGTCAGTACGGCGGCGCTCGCGAGGGCTCCCCAGCCGAGCAGCCAGCGCCCCGACGGCGCATCGCTGCGCAGCCCCTGCGCCGTGACCAACACCACGGCGCAGGCCAGTGCCGTGTGCAGCGACTCGTTGGTGACATAGGCCGAGATGTAGACGTTCATGGGCACCAGGGCGCCGAAGCCCAGGGCGAAGGCTGCCTCTCGCGTGCCGCGGCCGAATGCCCGCGCGCCGAGCGCGCCGCAAATCAACGCGGTGGCGAGGCCGGCCAGCCAGCCCAGCAGCTTCCAGCCGATGCGCGAGTCCGAGCCGAGCCAGGCCTCGAGCTCGACCAGCAGCGCCGTGGGCAGGTAGTAGACCGGGGGGTGGAACATCATCCAGCCGTCGGTGGCAAGCGGCAGCCGCCAGTGCTCGCGCAGGTAGTCGACATACTTCAGGTGGTGATGGGCGTCGAAGCCGACCGCCGGCGGGATCTCCAGGGCGCGGGCCAGGAAGGCCAGCCAGATGACCCCGACGAGAAAGGGCAGGGCACGGGCCGCGAGCGCAGGCAGCCCGCGGCCGCGTGGGCTGAGCGTGGCAAGGAAGAGCAGCGCCGACGTGATGAAGAGCAGCAGCAGCGTGTTCGCTCGCGCCGCTGCCGACTCGCCGGGCTGAGGCAGGGCGTAGCCACTCGGATTGCTGTGGCTCGCATCAACCCGGGCGGCGGCCCGCCACGGTCCCCCGTCCTGCGAGACCGCCCAGTCGGGGCCGCTGACGACGGCTGGGCCGAGGCCTTCGGAGTGCAGGGCCAGCATCGGAGGGCCGGTGCCATTGGTAACCGCGGCCATCAGCTCGTTGCGTCCCGGGCGCAGATGCGGCGCCAGCTCGAAACGGCGCCAGTGCCGCCAGGGACTGGCCTCGCCCTCTGCCGCCGCCACCCGCGTTCCGTTGACCTGAAGCTCGGCGTTGCGCAGCGCCCGCAGCACCAGCTGGGCGCTGGGCGGTACGCGCTCGAGCTCGAAGCGATGCAGGAAGCGTGTCACTGGCAACGCGTCGCGTTCGGCCAGGCCCATCATGCCGTCGGGCCGCAGCGGGTGCATGATCCAGGGCGCCTCGGAGCCCTGGAAGATGAACGCGATGCGCGGCTCGCTGACGCAGCGCTGCGCAAAGAACCCAACCGAGAGCAGGACCAGCGCGGCCGCCCCGGCGACCTGGAGCCGGTTCACCGCGCGTCCCTCTGCCGGTTCATCGCGCGATCCGCAGCCGGTTCATGGAAAACCCGAGAGTCAGGGCTGGACGTCCGCTCCGGAGAGCGGGCGGATCAGGCCCTCGATGTTGCAGCGTCCCTCACTGGAGGAGAGCGTCAACACGTTGCGGCCGCCGTGGAAGTACTCGATGGTCGAGGTATCGCGCCCGATCGGGCCCTGGCATAGCGCAGTGTTGGGGACGACGGCGATGCTGTCGCCCATGCCCGAAAAGCCCAGCAGCCCCACCAGCGGGAAGCTGCCGCGCAGGAAGCTGACCTCCTCGTCCTGGTAAACCACGCCGTAGCTGGCGCGGCCCGAAGGAATCACACGGCTGGTCTGGCGCGGGCGCCGGTTCCTCCACTCGCGCAGATCCGCGATGCCGATGGCCTCACAGCGGTCGTCCCCGAGGATGAAGGTGCCGTAGCTGGAGTTGGAGGAGTAACGCACCGGTGCCTCTGCCGAGACGACGCGCTGGCACAGCTCGCTCGCGGGCAGCCAGGTGCGCAGCGTGAAGCCATCGCCCTGCAGCTCGGTGTCGAGGTAGCCACCGCGCGGCTTGGCCTGCGTGACCGTCATGTCTACCCCCGTTCCGGGAATACCGAGCTGCATCTTGGTCTTGCTCGGATTGCAGGCGCTCGTCCCCAGCACGAAGCCGCCGAGAGCCAGGCCGATGCAGAGTCCGCGCATGCGGGCATGATAGACCGCGCCGACGCCTAGTTCAGCCGGTCATCGGCCGGCTATCGCCGCCCTGCCGGCACGGCAAGCCTGCGGCTTGCCTTGGATGGTCGCATCTTGGTTCACGCTCCTAACCGAAACTTCGCGTGACGAGCCAATAGAGCCCGAGCCCGCAGACCCCGGCCGAGCCGAACTCCGCAACCAGCCGCGCGGCGCCCTCGCCCCGCGTGCGGGCCAGCATTCTCAGCAGCGGCCACACCAGCAGCACCACCCCCAGCTGGCCCAGCTCGACGCCCACGTTGAAGCCGAAGAGGGCTGGAACCAGGCGTTGCGTGGGCAGCTCGAATTCGGCGAGCACGCCGGCGAAGCCGAAGCCGTGTACCAGGCCGAAGGCGAAGGCGATGGCTGCGCGCAGGCGCGCCGGGCGTGCGGAGCGGCGCAGCAGCTCGAAATGGCACAGCGTGAAGAGCGCCAGGCCCAAGCAGGCCAGCGGGGCCAGTGCCGTGCCGGGCACCAGCGCCAGTGCGGCGATGCCCGCGCAGGCCACCCAGGGCAGTAGGCGGTCCCGCCCCGCGAGCAGCCAGGCGTTCTCGGCGGCCACCAGCGCGATGGAGAATCCGATCAGTGCTTCGACGGCCGCGGCGTCGGGGTGAACGATCCCGAGAGTCGCCAGCGCGAGGGTCACGCTGTGTGCCACGGTGAACGACGTCACCAGAGCCGCGACCTCGCCGAGGCTGCTCGCGAGCAGCAGCAGTGCCACCACGAAGGCGAGGTGGTCCCAGCCGCTCAGGATGTGTTCGATTCCAAGGCCGACGTAGCCGCCAAGCGAGGTGCCCGTCTGCTCGGAGCCTGCCTCCGTCTCTTGGGCGGGTAGGGACCAGCTCGTTTCGGATTCGGACAGCACCCGCTCCACCCCGCTCCCGGATGCGTCGCGAACGCGGGCGAAATGCAGGTGCGAGGGCGCGACGTTCAGGAAGAGGCTGCTGGCGACACTGCGCGCTCCGGGCCCGCACTCGACCCGCCAGGCGTAGACCGCCCAGCCCTCGGGCGCCTCGCGCCGGGACGCCGCCAGGCTGGGCCGGCAGGGCTCTTCGCCGGCGCTCATCACCAGGCTTTGCGTCAGCAGTCGCGCCACGGGGTCGTCGGGCCCTGGGGGCAGGAACGCCAGGCCCAGGCGGGAGAGATCCAGCTGGGAGACGCGTGCGTGGACCTGGGCCCCGTCGGCGTCGGGGGTCCAGGTGGAGTAGGAGAGGCTGCGCTGGTGCGCGTTGGCGCTGGAGCAGAGCAGGAGCACGGCGCAGCTGGGCAGCAGCGCTGCGCAGCGGAGCAGGCGGGCTACCCGTCCCGGCGCAGTCGCTGCGGGTGTCGCGACCGCGGCGACGCGCCGGCTCACGGAAGCTCCGCTGCCGTACGCACCTCGGCCTGGGCCCGCAGTGCATCCAGGCGCTCGCGCAACAGCCGGTCACCGGCGCGCCGGCGCATCTCGGCCCGCACCAGGCGCTCCACCTCGGCCAGCGGACGTACCTGGCTCTCGCTTCGCTCCACCATCACCAACACCAGATAGCCCTGAGGAGTCTGGACGGGGTCGCTCACCTGGCCGGACTCGAGGCCCAGCGCCACCGAGAGGGCCGTGGGCCCCAGATACTCGCGCAGCTTGGCTGGCGGCAGCGGCGCGTCCGGAAGCGGCGCCACCGCCGGATCTCCCAGGGCCTCGCGCACCGCGTGGACACCCTCGCCACTGCGCAAGCGCTGGGCGGCCTGGCGTGCCTTCTCGAGCGCGGGTTCGCCCGAGCCGCGAAACACGAGCTCGCGTACCCAGATGCGGCCGGGCAGCGCAAAGTAGTCGCGGTTTTCGGCGTAGAACTCCTGCACCGCGTCGGGGTCGGGTTCGTAGAGGTCGGCGGAAGCCGTGATCGAGCCCAATACGGCCGACACCAGGTCGGCGCGTGCGCGGCGGTCGGTGTGCAGCAGGCCGAGGTCGACGGCGTGCTGCACCAGCAGCTCCTCCTCGATCAGCCGGTCGAGCACGTGGCGGCGGTCCTCTTCGGTGATGGGCGAGCGTCGATCGGCGTCGAGCGCGGCGACCAGGCGCTCGTACGCCTCGCGACGGATGCTGGCGTCGTTGACGCGTGCGACGGCCCCGTCGGGCAGGCCCCTCTGCCGACTCGGCAGCGAGAGCAGGCTCGAGGCCGCCATGGCCAGGCCCAGGGCAGCGCCCGCGCTCAGCAGCAGGAGCGGGCGGCGGCTCACTCCGGCCAGTCCGGGTAGTCGCGGCCGACGCTCAGCTTCCAGCGCGGCGAGCGCTTTTCGATCCACGCCAACGCGCCCTCGATGGCGTCTTCGCGACCCATCAGGTGATGGTGGAGGGCGGTCTCCTTGGCACCCACCTGTCCGGGGGACAGGGCGAAGCTCTCCCAGAGCAGGCGCTTGGTCACCGCCACGGAAACCGGCGCCGTGTTCTCGGCCAGGTCGCCGGCCAGCTCCAGGGCAGCCGGCAGCACCTCGGCGGCGGGCAGCAGGCGACTGCCGAGCCCCAGGGCCAGAGCCTCCTGCCCGTCGAGACGCCGGCCGGTGAGCAGAACCTCGGCGGCTCGCGCCATCCCGATCAGACGGGGCAGCGTCCAGTGGGCGTAGGCGTCGGGCATGACACCCCGACGCACCTGGACCACACCGTACTTGCCTTCGCGCGCCAACAGGCGCATGTCGCACTGGAGTGCCAACGTGAGCCCGATGCCGATGGCGTGGCCGTTGAGCGCGGCGATCACCGGCTTGCGCAGCGCGAAGGCGGGAGGGTCGAAGCCGGCGGCGGAGAAGCCCTGCTCGTCCTGTTTGGCGAAGGTCTCCCCTCCGCCCGAGAGATCGGCGCCGGCGCAGAAGGCGCGGCCCGCGCCGGTCAGCACCACCGCACGCACATCGTCGTCCGTGTCACAGCGCCGGTAGGCCTCACCGAGCTCATGCCCCATGCGGCCGCTGAAGGCGTTCAGCTTCTCGGGACGGTGGAGCGTGATCAGCGCGACGCGATCCCGGATCTCGAAGCGGATGTGTTCGGTTTGCATGCGGGCTCCTCGAGCGTGAGCGCTGCTCACGGTTCCAAGCGGGCTCCTCGAGCGTGAGCGCTGCTCACGGTTCCAAGCGGGCTCCTCGAGCGTGAGCGCTGCTCACGGTTCCAAGCGGGTTCCTCGAGCGCGAGCGGTCCTCACGGCTGGTACCAGATCGGCGAGGCCCAGGCGCGCTCCTGTAGGCTGCGCACGTGGTCCTCCGCACAGCAGGCCTCCAGGCCCGCGCCGACGCTAGCGGGGTCTTCACAACGCACTCCCCGCGCGTTGCAGGCCTTCTGGCTCCAGCGGCAGGTCGAGACCTCGACGGCGCGTGCGTAGTAGAAGGCGCTCTGCGCCGGGTCGAAGTCCGGGTCGCGCCACTGCGTGCAGAGTGAGTCGAAGCCCTGCTGCGGGACGTCGCAGCTGGCGAGGTCGAGCTCGTTGCCGAGGCTGGCGTCGCCGGCCACGTCGATCACCGTTTCGCGCGGGGTGTCGCCCTCGAGCCAGCCCTTCACGATCTGGAGGCGCTGGAGGCGGGCGGCGCCGCTGGCGGGGTCGCGCAGCGCCGCCACGGCGAAGACGGGAGCGGCCGCGGGCGAGGCTGGCGCGGGGAGCGTCGCGCCCATGGGCACGCCGCGAGCGTAGCCCTCGCTGGCCAGGCGGCCGCTCTCACACAGGCCCGCCGGCAGCTCCCAGCCCGCGAAGAAGCGCAGCACCATCCGCGGGCCACTCGTGCCGTAGACCTCGCGCCGCTGCATGCCCGCGAACAGCGCCGCGCGGGTGTTCTCCTCGGCCCAGACGACGGCCAGGCCGCCGGGGTTGAAATCGATGGCATCCGGGAGCCGGCCCAGGGCGTTGGCCTCCGCCGGCTCCCCGGCCCCGCCGTGGCCGGGGAAGTCCGCGCTCTCGGCCACCAGGCCCGGCGCGCCCAGGTGCGTGTCGGTGGACGCGATCAGCCCGAAGCGGAAGGGGTTCACGCCCAGCCGGCGCTGCTGCTGCAGGCCCTGCTTCAGGACGTTGCGCACGAACTGGCGCGCCAGCGGCGGATCGGCGAGGAAGCTCGCATAGCGCCCCTTGAAGTCGTTCATCGCCAGCTTCTCGAAGCCACAGAGCTCGTCGCGCGTACCGAGGCCCGGGTGGCACTCGGAGTCGCCCTTGTGCTGCATGACCTCCACCAGTGTTTCGAAGCGGGCGCGCTCACGGGCCTCGGCGGCGTCGATGGGGCTGCCGTCCTCCCGCTCGACGCGGAACATGTGCCCGGCCCCCAGGTTCGAGTTGTGGGGGATCACCACGACGTCGCAGCCCGTGCCCGCCTCCCGGCACTCCTTGCGCAGCCGCGCCCACAGCTGTGGCGGGCTCGGCGCGTCGACGTAGCTCGTCGGGAGCTCCGGCACCGCGTCGTTCGCGAAGATCACGTTGCGGTGCATGTTGATGCCCGCGCCGTCGGCTCCGGTCCACTCGTAGGCGGTGAAGGCCGTGAAGCGGCAGCGCTCGTTGGCCGCGGCCGCGGCGCGACGAATGTCCTCCCAGGGACCGCGGGCGGCCTCGAGGCACACCGCTCCGTCGTCGCCGCAGAAGCCCGCCCGGCTCGCGCGGGCGGCGGTCCCGTTCATCCAGAAGAACGCGACGCGCGGCCAGGTCCGGTAGATCCGACACACGACGGAAGTGTGTCCGGGCTGGCCGGCGTGGTTGCAGATGTTCCATTCCCCCAGCAGCTCGGCGTGGTCGGTCACGGCCGCGAAATCCAGCGGCCGCTCGAGTTGCACCGTGCGCAGGCCGCGGCCCTGGGCGTCGAAGGGCTGGATCTCCAGCGCCTCGCCGCGGGCGAAGCGGTAGGCCTGAGCGGGCAGCGTGCGCGTGTCCTGGGTGCTGGCGTCGAGGCTGTAGGCCGAGTGCACGTGGAGATCGCCGAAGTAGGGGCGCCGCTCGGGGTCGCGGTCGGGGCAGGGCGGCGCGCTCGCTGCCGGGCTCTGGCCCGGCGCCGCCGAGACGAACAGGAGCAGCATCGCGCCCGCGAGCGCGTGCTGCATCGCACTCGGGGCGTGAGAGAGGAGGGTGGGGCGGCAAGACACGCGGGCGCCAATCAAAGGCGAGCCCAGGGCCGGATGCAAGTCAGGAAGCCGGGCTCGCGGCGCGCTTGGCGGCGTCGAGCGCCTGCTCGTAGCGCTCTCGGGCGCGCGCGGCGCCGTCGTCGTCCCCGGCCAGCTCCAGGACGCGGGAGCGATACAGCTCGAGGCCCGCGGCCGGCAGGGCGCGCTGTGGCAGCGAGAGACCCGAGAGCACCGGGTCCTGCGCCGGGGGCGCCGCCTCGAAAAGGGCGTCGAAGAAGGCCAGCAGCGCGTCGCCGCGAAAGGCCCGCGCCTCGCCGGTGCGCTTGCGCCGGTGCGTCACCGGGGCACTGAACTCGATGAAGGGGTGGTCGTCGCTGTTCACGGGGTAGGGCGCCAGCAGGGCGCGGGCCTGGCTCAGATTGCCCTGATACTGGAGCAGCAGCTCCGCGCTGGATGCCGGCGCCGCGCCGCGACCGACGCCGCCGCGGGCCGCATTCTCCTCGAGGTGCGCGATCGCATCCAGACGCTGCTGGAGCACGACCGGGTCCAGCGGCGTGGGGTCGCGCTCGCCGACCAGCAATACCAGCGGGTGCGAGACGCGGTAGTTCCCTCGCCACAGTGTGGTCCGGGGGAAGACCTCGGTGAAAGTGCGGGCGATCGACCCGAACTCGCGCTCGGAGAGCTGGATCAGCAGCAGCCACTGCGCGTAGATTCCGCCCGGCGCAAGGCGCTCGTGGCCGGCCTCGAAGAGCTCGCGGGCGAAGAGGCTGCCGGTGCCCGCCTTCCAGGGCAGAAACAGGTCGGCAACGATCACATCGAAGTCCTGCCGGGTTCCCGCCAGGACGTTGCGGCCATCTTCGATGCGAATCTCGGCGCGGGGATCTGTAAAGAGGCCGTTCAACCAGGGCGTGAAGTGGCGCCTCGAGGCCGTCACCACTTCCGGCACTAGCTCGGCGACCAGCAGGCGCTCGATCGGGTGTTGGAGGGCCGCACCGGCGGTGATGCCGGTTCCCAGCCCGAGAAAGAAGGTCGAGGCCGGCGCTGGGTGGAGGGCCAGCGGGAGATGGGCTTCGCGGGCTTCCTGGCGTCGGTCGCCGCTGCCTCCCAAGCCGTAGTAGTTGTTGAGCTTGATGCGTAGCGAGTCCGGCCGCTGCACCACCGCCACCGTCGCCGAGGAGCCCTCCAGAATCTCCACCACCTCCTCCCCTTGCCCCTCGCGGTCAACGTGCACGAGCGGAAGGCGGGAGGCATCGAGGGGTGCTGCCAGCAGCAGCAGCAGCGCGCAGGGGAGAGCCAGCGACAGCGCGCGGCGTGCCGCCGACAGGGCGCTGCCCGGTGCCGCCAGCGCCAGCCACAGCGCCGCCAGCGCGTAGGCTGCGGCCACGGCTCGCAGGCTGTCCCATAGGCCCAGGCTTCCCAGCATCACGAAGCCGGCCAGCAGCGAACCCGCCACGCCGCCGAGGGTGTTGAGGGCGGCCAGGTCGCCGACAGTGCGCCCCGGGCTCCAGCCCCAGGGTTCGGCCACCTTCAGCAGATAGGGGAAGACGATCCCCAACCAGGCCGTGGGGAGCAGCAGCACCGCGGCGGCGCAAGCGAAGACACGCAGCACGTAGTCACCGAAGCCGCTTTGGCTGGCCACGTAGGCGAGACCGTCGGTGATCCACCAGAAGGCGAAGGGCGAGGCGGCCACCAGCAGCCCTCCCCCCAGCAGCAGTACCCCCAGCGTGGCTCGCACCGGCGCGCGGCGTCTGGCCAGGGATCCGGCGAGCGCGGCGCCGAGCGCCAGCGAGATCAGGAAGATCACCAGGATCACGGCAAAGGTGTAGACCGAGTTCTGGAGCACCTGGGCGAACATGCGCGTCCAGAGCACTTCGAGCGCGAGCGTGACCAGGCCGGAGAAGAAAGCGAGCGCTCCGACGGCCCGCGCCGAGAGCGCCATCGCGGGCTCCGCCCCTCGAGGCGGCTCCGCGGCCGGCTGGGTGCGCCCCCCCAGCCACAGGGCCAGAGCCGCCACCGTGAGCGTGACGGCCACGGAGACGGCATAGCTTCCCGTCACGCCCAGGTGTCGGATCAGGTGGAAGGCCGAAATGTAGGCCCCGAGGGCTGCGCCCAGCGTGTTGACGGCATAGAGGCGCGCCGCGGTGACGCCGAGGCGGTCGCGGCGCCGCACCAGCTGCTGGCTGATCAGCGGGAGGGTTCCGCCCATGCAGAAGGCCGGGGGGAAGAGCACCAGCAGCGCGAGGGCGAACTTGACACAGACGAAGGCGGCCCGGTTGTCGCCGAACGCGGCGAAGAGCGGCGCATACAGGGAGTGGAAGAGCGAGAGCAGCCCGAAGTAGAGCAGCGCCGTTGCGGCCACGCCGAGTTCCAGCCACCCGTAGGCGCGCAGAGGGCGCCGGATCCTGCCGGCGCGACGCCCGAACACGGCTCCGCCGGCGGCAATACCGAGAAAGAAGGCGGCGAGAGTGGTGGCTGTGGCGTGCGCGCTGTTGCCGAAGAGGATGCCCAGCTCCCGCATCCACAGCACCTGGTAGACGAGACCGCTGAACCCGGAGGCCAGGAACAGCAGCCACGTCGCGAGGCCTTCGCCAGGCCGTGGCGCGAGAACGCCAAGCGGTGTAGGGCGCAGGGGCGTCGCCGGCATGGCCCTCATCGCTAGCACGCTGGGCATGCAGAACGCCCGGAGCGCTTCGCGGCACCCCGGGCGCCTGCCGCTCGCTTGCTCCGTGACGCGGGCGGAGCGGCCTACCCGCGAGGCCTTCAGCCTAGGCCCCGGGATCGAGATCCCGCAAGCGGAAAACACAGGATTCGGGGCGACTCGAGCCGCGGCTTCCCCCGGAGGGAGCCGTGTACCGACGGTCCGCTACGCTCGCGAGCCCACCGAAGCGAAGGGCATGACGTCCGGAAAATCCACGAGCGACGCCGAGCCGCGGGGCGCGCCGCCCGCTGCGAGCGAAAGGGAGCCGCAGCGCTCTTCGCGCGGCCCGAGCGCCCAGCCCGCCGGGGCGATGCTGGCCCTGCTCGCCTGGGGCGCCTGCGCACTCCTGGCGGCCCTGGCCTACCGCGAGCTGCTCTGGGTGCAACCCGAGCGTTCCCTGCCCGAGGAGCTCGAGGAGTGGTTCTTCGTCCCGTCGAGCTCCTTTTCGCCGGTCGTAATGCTTCTGAGCCTGTGGCTGCTCTACCGGCGCATGCCACAGCTGCGTGCCGGGCTTGCCAGGCCCGGCTCTTGGCTGCCCGGAGCCGCACTGCTGGCGGCCGGTACGGGCGTCTACCTGTGGGCCACCTACACCGGGGCCACAGACCTGCTGGTGCCTTCCCTGATGCTCAACGCCAGCGGCTGCGCCTGGCTCTGGGGGGGGAGCGCGGCTCTCCGGATCCTGCGGCTACCGATCCTGATCCTGGTCTTCGCGATGTCGCTGCCGGGCCCGCTGCTCAACCAGGTGGTCTACGCCCTCCAGGTGGGAACCACCGAGGTTTCCGGAGCCATCCTCTACGCGCTCGGCGTGCCTCACGCGGTGTCGGGGGAGCGCATCCTGCGCCCCGAGAACACCTTCTCGGTGATCGAGTCGTGTAGCGGCCTGCGCTCCATCGAGACGCTCACGATCGTCGCGATCCTGATGATGGACTTGTTCCGACGCCAGGGCCTCCACGCCTGGGTCGTGGTGCTGGCCGCCCCTCCGGTGGCCTTCCTGATGAATGGGCTTCGGGCGGTCGCCCTGATCCTGAACCCCCACTCTGAGATCGTGACCATCCACAACCTCCAGGGCATCGTGATCCTGCTGGGGGGCCTGATCGGGCTGTTCCTGCTCGACGGATGGATCGAGTGGCTGCAGCGGCGCCGGCCGGGCGCGGCACTGCCCGTGCATGAGCCATCCGGGCCGCCCGTGACGAGGGCGCCCGCCCGCGGGGCCTGGGCGCTCGCCGCCGCTCTGGCCGCGTGCCTGGCCGCCTCGCTCCTGCTCCCGCGCTGGCAGCCAGACTCGGGTTCGACGCTGGGCCTGGCGAGCCGCTTCAGCGTGGGTCTGGGCGGGTTGCGCACAGTAGAGCTGGAGACAGACCGCCTCTTCCTGGGCAGCACGACCTTCCGCGAGCACTTCACCCTGCGCTACTCGCCACGGCGCGGTGACGAGGTGGATTTCTTCCTCGGGCTTGGCAGCCGCGCCACCCCGGGCCGTAGTGCGCTCTCACCCAAGACGGCGTTGCCTGGCAGCGGCTGGATCGTGGAGGAGAAGTTCCCGGTCCGCCTGGAGCCCGATGGCCGCGTCGCACTTGGGGCGGTGCTGAGATCCGGGGGTAACCGGGTGCTCAGCTATCACTGGTGGGAGGGGTCGCGAGGCTGGCCCCTGGAGACCCTGCGGGCATTTCTGGGGCTCGACCGCAGCCCCTTCCGGAGCCTGCGACCCGTACGGGTCGCCAGGATCGACGTGGCGGTGGTCGGTTCGGTCTCCACGGGAAAACGACAGGCGGAGAAGAAACTCGTGAGCTTTTATGAGCTGCTGCGACCACTACTAGACGATCTGGCTTCAGACCTGGCCGAAGAGCCCTCAGATCCGGAGAAAACTTTTTCATGATTTTCCGTTTTGAGAAAAGATTTTCTTCGATTCTGAACCCGCGGGTGCCGAAGACTACGAATAAAATCAGCTACTTGGGTTTAGATCCGTGTTCGGCATGGGACTTGCTAAATGGATACGTGGGAGCAATAGGGGCACCCCTGGGGGTCCGGCTGGATCTTCACGAGCCTTGGTGGAAGGAAGTTAGACACACGCATTAGGTTCACGGTTGAGCGCTCGCTCAGGCCGCTAAGTGGCCGCGGAGATGCAGGAAATCAGAACTAATGCCTTTGGTTGGCGAAACCGAGGAGATGAGTGAGATGAAGGTCAGTTTGATGGCAATGGCATTTGGATTCCTTCTCGCTGTGGGGATGCCCCTGGCGGCGAGTGCAGGCCCGCTTCCGGGCGGTGCGGATACCGATGGCGACACCGTTGAGGACGCCTTCGACAACTGCACGGATGATTCGAACAAGAACCAGGACGACGCAGACCACGACGGCTGTGGTGACACTTGCGACGCCTGCCTCTGTGACTTGGACAATGACGGCAAGCAGGGGACACCCGACTTCCTCATTCTGTCGGCTGACTGGGGTTGCACCGCGGGCATAGGCAACTGCCCGGGCGACTGCACGGACGACGGGAAGAGCGGTACGCCGGACTTCCTCGCGCTGTCGGCTGACTGGGGCTGCGTCAATGGCCCCTCGGGCATTACGAACCCGAGCCGGCAGGCCAGCTGCAACTAGGTTTTGGCAAGAGTTTTCAACGGTGTATTTGATTTTGGTTCGACTCTAGGGAAATCGAGGAGATAGACGATGCGGAAAGTGTTCGCAGTAGCGCTGATGATCGCGATGGTTGGAGCCCTGGGTTTCAGTCAGAGCGCTGAGGCAGGTGTTACGTATGATTTTGCCTTCCGGAGCACAGACAGTAATGGCAACCCGATTGCTGGTGGCTCGGTTGTAGGGGGCGGGCTGTCCTTCTCCTTCACGAGCACCGCTGCAGCAAACGCAGCCAACGGCGTGGTACTGGACATCTTCATGGTGTCGAGCGAGTTCGGCCTCGAAGCTGGCGGTACCTCCGTTGGCTGGGATGACTCCAGCGGGCTCACGGTTGGTGCAGCCCAGGTCTGGGCAGGCCACGGTGTCACGTTCAACATGATGGGCACACCGTCGGGGGCCCTCTTCGCTCCGATCGGCGGCTTGAACTGCGGCGCCAACTTGTGCTCGTCGTTCAACGGCGTGCTGCTTCCGCCCAATGGACCGCCCTCGCTGCCGAGTGGTGTCTACCAGCTCGGTACGATCGTCTGGGACACTTCGGCCCTTGGGGCCAGCAGT
>Ga0255057_10000222_pt1 | contig 31865 bp, 25 predicted proteins | sample Cases_109_6_MG_FD_189022 | JGI IMG/M metagenome (GOLD analysis project Ga0255057, IMG submission 189022) | Seawater microbial communities from Amundsen Gulf, Northwest Territories, Canada - Cases_109_6 | ecosystem: Environmental > Aquatic > Marine > Gulf | place: Canada: Northwest Territories... | reverse complement strand
ACCTTCATGACGGACTCAAAACGGCGGGCCGCCGTATTCAGGCGGCATGGCTTGCCACGCTTCGAACAAATCCAGTTTATTCAGAAACACCGGCCAGCGGGGGTCGCTGACGAGATTTTCGAGGAAAACATTACCGAGCACGTAGGAAAGCCCGGGATCTCGTCCTTCGCGGGCCTTTTCAAGCCATTCAAACGCCAGGTCGGTTTCGCCGCGCCAGCTATGAGCTGCGGCAACTCTGGCCGGGTAGAAGTCCCCTGCATCTGCTGTCACTTTAGCGAGCAGCAATTGGGCATCTTTTTCCCGGCCGAGCGTTGAATAGGCCATCACGGTTGCAAAGTCACGCATCTCATTTTCGAGATTCTTTTCAATCTCAACTATTGCCTGCTCAGCATCGCCATTCAGTAAATGGGCGAGACCCAGATTTGAGTAATCCCAAAGGTGGTCCGGGCGCGATCCCGCCAGTTGCCCTAGCATTGATATTGCGTCGTCGTAGCGTCTCATCCTCATATAGGCTTGTCCCAAAGCACTCATACCTGCGAAGCTCATTGGGTCTAAAGTCCGGGCCTGTTCGTAGAGAACAATCGCTTTATCCAGCTGCCCAAGCGTGGTTGCCATGGACGCTGCGGATCGGATGATCGGGGCAGAGTATGGATCCAGTTGCAGGGCTTTGCTGATGGCCTTGTCTGCAGTTTTCCAGTCCCATTCCCAAAACTTCTTATGGAAACCCAAATTCGCCCAGGCTCCTCCAAATTCCGGGTCGATGGCCAGGGCACGATCATTCGCTGCCCTGCTTAAAGCCAATCCTTCTTCTCGGGGCCTCAAACCTTGCGCAGTCTGGAAATGGTAGGTGACCGCCAGTAACGCCCAGGCCGGTGCGTATTCAGGGTCAAGTTGCACCGCTTGTGTAAATGCATCAACCGCTTTCTCCCAGTTTTTTTCTCCTTTCAGGTTTAATGATCGCCGTCCCTGGAGAAACAACTCATAGACAGCTTGAAGTGTTGGCCTGCTCTTGGGGGCTTTACCCATTAATGTCATCTTGAGGGCGCGCGTTACGGCAAGTGCAATTTCATCCTGGGTTGCGAAAATGTCGTCCACTGTTCTGTCATAGGATTCTGACCAAAGGTGAAAACCATCGTCAGCTTTGATTAGTTGCGCGGTAATGCGCACCCTGTTTCCGGATTTGCGTACACTGCCTTCAAGCACATTGTTGACACTCAATTTGTGAGCAATTTCGGAAATCGTCAGGTCCTTGCCCTTGAATGAGAATGAAGATGTGCGGGCGGCCACTTGTAGTCCCGGAATTTTCACCAGCATATTGAGGAGTTCTTCTGACAGGCCGTCAGCGAAGTACTCGTTTCCGGCGTCTTCGCTCATGTTAACGAACGGCAGTACGGCGATAGATTGGTCAGATTCCGTTGGCTCTTCTTGTTCAGTTACAACCTTTTCCGTCACGGCCTGCGTAGTGGCCTCAACCAGGACGGCATCACGTGATGCATCAGGCACAAACTTGTCATAGGCAAAATAACCCAGCGCCAGCGCCAATACGGTGATAATGATGAAATCAAGTCTACGCCCGGTAACATGAGTAATTGACTCCGAGCGATCCACGTCCTTTTCCTTTTTTAGGCCCTCCGGTGTGAGCTCGAAGGCCCAGGCAAGGATCAATGCCAGGGGGAACCCGATCAGCACGAGGACCGTCACCAGCGTCACCGACCAATCGGGAAGCTTCAGAATAGGAAAGGTCGTGGCTGTGATTTCGATCAAAAGCCAGGCCGCGATCGCATAGGCAATCGCTACCCTGAAGACGTTGCGGCGTTTGAGTTCTTTGATAAACGACATCGTGCCCCCAGTCATGCTTTAGCCGAGTCATTAGCCTATCACCTGACCGGCTGCTCTTGGACCGCCACCCTCCAGTCAGTTCAACCGCCCAGACTGAATTATTACGGGTCGCCGGCTAATACCGCATCAAGACGGAGCCCCAGGTGAAACCGCCGCCGAAGGCTTCCATCAGCACCAGTTGGCCGCGCTTCACCCTGCCATCGCGCACACTGACATCTAACGCCAGCGGAACGGATGCCGCAGAGGTATTGCCGTGATCCTGTACGGTGAGAATGACTTTTTCCATGGGCAAACCAAGCCGTTTGGCCGTCGCCTGAATGATGCGCAGATTGGCCTGATGGGGAATCAGCCAGTCCAGATCGTCCTGACTAATGTTGTTTGCTTCGAGTGTTTCCGTCGCGACCTTGCCCAGGGTCTTAACTGCAACTTTGAATACGTCATTGCCCTGCATGATGATTCTGGAATCGCCGACGCCTGCAGCGGCCAGGTTCTTCGAAACACCAACCGGATAATAAAGAAGATCCTTGTACTTTCCGTCTGCTCCCAGGTGCGTCGAGATGATGCCCTGCTCCTCGGAAGGCTTAAGGATGACTGCACCCGCCCCGTCGCCGAATAAAACGCAGGTGGCCCGGTCGGTCCAGTCGATTAGCTTGGTGATAATCTCCGCGCCAATTACGAGCGCACATTTTGATTCACCCGTCTTCACAAACTTGTCGGCGGTTGTAAGCGCATAAATGAATCCGGTACAGGCAGCCTCGATACTGAATGCAGCACAACCATGGATGCCTAGCTTTTCCTGAATAATCGTGGCGATGTTCGGGAATATCAGGTCGGGGCTTGTCGTGCCAACGACGATCAGGTCGATGTCCTCGGCAGTAATCCCGGCGCTTTCCAACGCGTTCTTTGCTGCCTCGACACACAGATCGGATGTCAGCTCATCCTCGCCGGCGACGTGACGCCGCTCGACACCGGTGCGAGTGCGAATCCACTCGTCGCTCGTATCTACAATTTTCTCCAGGTCCGCATTCGTCATGATGCGTTCCGGCAGGTAGCGCCCCGTGCCTTCGATTCTCGAATACGTCATGCAGCTTCCTGTTGCAACAAGTTGCCGATCTGCATCGGTACCTGATTTCTGACCTCGACCAGTGCGGTGTCAATCGCATGCTGAAAAGCATATGAATCGGCGCCACCGTGGCTCTTGATCACGATACCGTTGAGACCAACCAACGATGCGCCATTATAGTTGCGCGAATCCATTTCAACAGCCAGATTATTCAAGACGCTCTTGGCCAGCACGGCCTGTATCTTGGCGAACAAGTTTCTTGTGAAAGCACGGCGAAGATAGTGCGCGGCAAGACCGACCGTGCCTTCCATCGTTTTGATTGCAACGTTGCCCGTAAAGCCATCGGTCACAACGACGTCGGCTTTGCCCGAGAATATCTCGTTGCCTTCGATGAATCCTATGTAATTCAGGCCGCTCTCATTCAGCAACGCAGCCGCATCCCGGACTGTATCGTGGCCTTTCGTATCTTCCACACCGATATTTAACAACGCAATCCTTGGGCGATCGAGCCGCCGGATATCACTCGTGACAATGGATCCCATAACGGCGAATTGAAACAGTTGCTCCGGGCTGCCGAGAGTATTGGCGCCAAGATCGAGCATGTGAACGGTGCCACCTATCGAGGGAAGCTCTGCAATGATCGCCGGCCGGTCGATGCCTGGCAGCATTTTAAGCACGTACTTGGCGGTCGCCATCAAGGCACCGGTATTACCAGCACTAACCACGGCCTGGGCGGAGCGCTCTTTGACCATATTGATCGCGACTCGCATCGATGAATCTTTTTTCTTTCGAAGCGCATCGACTGGTGGTTCGGACATCTCGACCACTTCTGTCGAATGTCGGACAGTAAGCCGTTTTTCCTCGCCGACAATTCTGGTGATGTGGCCGGCCAGCTCTTCGGAGTCGCCCACCAGAACCAGGCTGAGATTGGCATGATGCTCCAAAGACGCGCGCGCTGCCCGCACGACAACCTCGGCTCCGAGGTCACCGCTCATCGCATCAACTGAAATTACAGAACTTGTCGCCACAGTATCGATTGGTCAGGCTGTTGCCTTCCCACTGTGCAAGTCTATTCTTCTACGTCTTCTTCGGGCTGCACGACAACCTGGTTGCCGCGATAGAATCCATCAGGACTGACTCGATGCCGAAGATGCGTTTCTCCCGATGTTGGGTCTACAGAAAGGGACGGTCCTTTGAGTTTGTCGTGCGAACGACGCGAACCGCGTGTCGCCGGTGTCCTACGACTTTTTTGAACTGCCATTTTTTATCTCCAAAAAACGATGACTTGTTCGTCATCATTAAATCCAAAATCCTTCGTCAGAATAAAGCTAACGAATCGTTAATTCTTGTCGCGCATTTGCGATTTCAAATCTGCAAACGGGCGCACTGTCTTCGCTTCCTCTCGCTGCAGTTTTTCTGCCAGCGGCCCGCACATCGAGAAATCCTCATGAGTCGGCGAATATGGCATCGCCATCATCAGCGCTTCATCCACAATGTCCAGGGGGCGCACAGTGTCTTCTGCTGTCTCCCAGATTTCGTATTCTTCAAACGTTGTTGCCTCACCGCCCGGTGTCGGCAACAACAATTTCAACTGTGCGTTAAGTGATAGTTCGAACGGCTCCAGACAACGCTGGCAAACCGCATCAATCTTCGCCGAAATCTGTCCCTCAAGCGCCGGTATCTGTCGGCGCGCATCGGCCCAGCCAAAGGCAAGTCTAATGTCTATCGGAGCATGCCGCCATTTTTTCGGCCTGGCAGCGGCCGGCAATCTGGCAAGATCCGCCGCCACAACTTCCTTCAGTCGCTCAAGTTCCGATAATTTCCCTTCTGTTTCAATCACTTGCCCGCTTTCTGCCAGCTGTGAGGGCTGCGCGCGGTCAGTGAGTGGATTGGCCATGGCGCGCGCATCATAAGGGCACATTTGCACGCTGTCAAAAAAAAGGGCTTACACTTAAGGAGTAAACACAAGATACTGATAAATATGCAAAACCCAGCCTCGGCATCCATCGTCCTGGCCTCCTCCTCATCCTACCGGCGGGGCCTTCTTGACCGTTTTCTGGACGATTACGAGACGGTGTCACCCAACGTCGACGAGACCGACGACGGTACCGAATTACCGGAACATTTCGCGGCGCGCCTTGCCCGCGAAAAGGCCGAGGCCGTGTCCAGTGGCCAGCGTGATGCACTAATCATCGGGGCAGACCAGATTGCGGTTCTCGAGGGTCAGGTCCTTGGCAAGCCGGGTGACCACAACAAGGCTGTTGAACAGTTACTGGCTGCTTCCGGTAAATCACTTCAATTCCTGACCGCCGTTTGCGTACTCGATCCGGCCGGCCGGACCCGACACGAACACATCGACCGCACCACCGTCCGCTTTCGCCAATTCGACCTGCGACTCGCAGAGACCTATCTACGACATGACGAACCCTACGACTGCGCCGGCAGCTTCAAGATCGAGGGTGCCGGCTTCGTTCTTTTCGAGTCGGTTCAGACCGACGATCCAACGGCGTTGATTGGCCTGCCCATGATCTGGCTGGCCGATACCCTGCGCCAGCTTGGTTATCTTCTGCCCTGAGTCTGCTTCTTTTTCCTTCGTTTGCCCGCTAGCCCGTGGGTCAGGAAGTGATCCAGATCATCGGCGAGTGGCGCCGTAAAATGCAGCTCGTTGCCGGATTTGTCGGGAAAAGCAATGGACTGGGCGTGCAGGAATAGCCGCTTCAACCCCAGTTTCTCGGCCCGTCGATTGGCGTCTTTATCCCCATATCGCTTATCGATCACTAATGGATGACCCATTATCTGTACGTGCACGCGAATCTGGTGGGTGCGTCCGGTAAGCGGCTGACACTGCAACAAACTGTGATCGCCGAACGTTCGAGACAATTTGATTCGCGTCTTCGCCCTGACACCTTCCTCGCTGACAATGACATAGCGCTCGCCGTTCTTTCTGTGCTGCACGAGTAGCGGTGCTTTGACCAGGAAGTCACCGTGCTGCCAGTCGCCGGCGACCAGTGCCATGTAGTTCTTTTCGACCAGTCTTTCACGAAATAGCTCGTGCAGTTCCCGCAGCGCGCTTTTTTTCTTCGCGAGGACCAGGCATCCGGAGGTCTCGCGGTCGAGGCGATGCACCAGCGACAGATTTTTCAGATCGGGACGTGAGGCGCGCAGCAGCTCGATTACGCCATGACTAATCCCGCTACCGCCATGAACCGCGACGCCGGAGGGTTTATTGACCACGAGCAGGCGTTTGTCCTCGAATATGGCGTGCTCCAGCATCTCGGCCGCTGCCTTGTCGGGTGGTGCAGGCGCTGGCGGATCGACGGTCACGGGCGGCACGCGGACTTCATCGCCAACAAGAAGCTTGTACTCGGCTTTGACCCGGCCGCCATTGACCCGAACCTCGCCACGGCGCAGCAGCCGATATACCCGGCTCCTGGGCACGCCAGACAGCACATTCATCAGGAAATTGTCGATTCGCTGCCCGGCGATATCCTCATCGATAGCGATTTTTCGCACCGCTGTGCGTATGGAATTGCTGGTTTCTTCTGCTTTCACAATGACTTATTTCACGTTGCCGGGCCCACTTGCTGTGTTATATTACCGACCTGCGAGTGAATGGGTAGCTAATTCCTACCTCGCAGCTAGCGAATCTCGACGATTTAAACCTCTGATTAGTCGTGATTATTTTTTTCTCGGTCTCGCGAAGCGCGGGACCCAGTTCCACTTGGCAGCGAGCACGGTACACCGGCGAGCGCCAAAGCGGCCTAGCCGCAGGGTAATAATGATTAGTTTTCCAACGGGTCGGATCGACTTCGATCGGGCCTTTTCGAACCTACTAAGCCTCACATTTGGCGGCATCATGCCTTGCCAGATGTCTGTTGGCGTCCCCTGCGCGGCCCCTTTGGCCACCCTGTCCCTTTCACTGCCCTGGACCAACTACAAAGTAGGGCATCATGAAAAGAATGTTAATAAACGCAACCCAGGAAGAGGAGTTGCGAATGGCGATGGTCGATGGCCAGCGCCTTTACGATCTCAACATAGAGTTACCATCCGGCGAACGTAAGAAAGCCAATATTTACAAAGGCACTATCACGCGCATCGAGCCGAGCCTCGAGGCAGCGTTCGTCAATTACGGCGCCGATCGCCACGGCTTCCTGCCATTAAAGGAAGTCTCCTCCGAATATTTCGTATCTGACTCCGAGAAGGGTGGCAAGCCGATTATCAAGGAGGTCCTCAAAGAGGGCCAGGACATCGTCGTCCAGATCGACAAGGAAGAACGCGGCAACAAAGGCGCCGCGCTGACGACCTACGTCAGCCTTGCCGGGCGATTTATCGTCCTCAAGCCGAACAAAGTCCGCTCAGGCGGTGTTTCAAGACGCATCATGGGCGACGAAAGAGATCTCGCTCGCGAGTCGCTCACCGAGATTGAAGTGCCGAAAGGCATGAGCGTTATTCTTCGCACTGCCGGCATTGACCGCAGCGGTGAGGAACTCGCCTGGGACCTGGAGAACCTGTTAGCCGTCTGGGAAGCCATCAAGAAAGTAGTGGTAGAGCGGCCCTCCCCGTTCCTGATCTATCGCGAGAGCAACGCAATCGTTCGTGCATTGCGCGACTATTTCACTAACGAGATCGGCGAAATCCTCGTCGACGATGCGAAAACCTTCGAAGAGGCGCAAGAGTTCGTCGATCAGGTCATGCCACACAATCAGCGCAAGCTGAAACAGTATACGGACGCGGTTCCGCTTTTCACTCGCTACCAGATCGAGACTCAGATCGAGTCCGCATTTGCCCATTCGGTCACGCTGCCGTCGGGCGGCAGCCTGGTCATCGATCATACCGAGGCGCTGGTTTCCATCGACATCAACTCGGCGAGAGCAACAAAAGGCGGAGACATCGAAGCGACCGCTTTGAACACCAACCTGGAGGCGGCCGAAGAGATCGCGCGCCAGTTACGACTGCGTGACCTTGGCGGCCTGATCGTTATCGACTTTATCGATATGAGCCCGCAGAGAAACCAGCGTGACGTGGAAAACCGGCTGCGGGATTCCGTCCGCATGGATCGTGCGCGTGTCCAGATCGGCAAAATCACCCGCTTCGGACTGCTCGAGATGTCCAGGCAACGCCTGCGACCGTCGCTTGGCGAATCCAGCTACCTGACCTGCCCGCGATGTTCGGGCATCGGCAATATTCGCAGTGTCGAGTCGCTCGCATTGGCCATACTCCGCATCATCGGCGAGGAAGCCAGAAAGGAGCGTACCGCCAAAGTCATCGCTCAGTTGCCAGTCGAAGTGGCGACCTATCTTCTCAACGAGAAACGCAATTGGGTCCAGAACCTCGAGTCGCGTGAAGATACGCAGGTCGTGCTGGTCGCCAATCCCGCCCTCGAGACACCGCACTATCAGGTTCGGCGAGTGCGCGACGATCAGGTCGATTTGCCCGAGAACATGGGCATCAGTTACACGCTCACGGACACCGAAGAGGAACCTGAGGTCCCGCAGACAATGCAGGATCGCAAGATTGCAGAGCCTGCAGCGGTCGCGACTCTTACCCCGACCACACCGGCGCCCAAGCGTAAAAAGAAACAGGGCCCAGGTCTGTTTGCCTGGCTGGCTGGATTGTTTTCCTCATCGCCCAAGCCAAAGAAAGGCAAGAAGCACCATCCGCAGAAGCGGACGCGCAAGCAATCCGACAGCCGCGGCCGTGGCTCTCAGCGTGGACGTCGACGCCCCGACGCGAAGAAGTCGTCTGCGGGCAAGAAGCCCGATCGGAAGAAACAACAGCCGCGCAAGAAAAAGGCATCGGGTGATGACTCCGGACGCAAGCCGAAGGAAGCCCGCAAGGACAAAAGATCGGACAGCAAGTCCGAGAAATCTTCGAAGCCACGCGACAAAGCGACAGATGAAAACCGTAAAGAAGCGCGTGACGAGTCCAAGGGCGATGGCAGAAAGACCGGTAGCAAGCGACGCAGCCGCGGCGGACGCCGCCGACGGCCCCGTAGCGATGAGAAGACGGCAGCCGCGCGCGCTGATGACAAATCGACGGCGCCCGCAACAGACCAGTCCGAATCTATCCCAGCAGCAGCGGCTGAAGAACCGAAGATCGTTGCGATGACTCCGGAAACTTCGGTCGCCGATAAACCGGCAGCTAGCGACGCAAAGGAAAGCCAGTCTTCTATCGACGATACCCAGCCGCAACTTCCGGTTCTGGATTTTCCGATGGACGAACCACCTGCAAGCGCCGCGCCCGAGCCGAAAGCTGAAACAATAACGCCTCCGGTCGAGGCCAATGTTGAAGTCGAAAAACCGGCTGAGGCGAAGGCTGAACCAAAAGCTGAGCCGAAGGCTGCACCAAAAGCTGAGCCGAAGGCTGCACCAAAAGCTGAGCCAAAGGCTGAAGTAGAAGACGCGCCGAAAAAACAGGCCAAGGACAACGGTCCTGATGGCGAAAAGCCTGAAGGCAGGTTGTTGCCATGGGATGCGCCTGCTCCGGCACCGGAACCTGTTGAGAAGGAAACGTCAGACAAGGATCAGCCCGAGCAGTAAGCCGGCGGCAGAGCACCGTAGCGCACAGGCACGGCATCAATCCAGGTCGGGAAGCCCCTCCAGTGCCAGCAGGTAATAGCTGATGATTCCGATGATCTTGTCGTCTTCGACGACGGGCGCATGGCTGATACCGAAATTGTCGAATAATCGAGCACAGTAGCGAATGTCCATGTCCGGGCGAACTGTCAGAACCGGTTTGGCCATGATTTCATATACATTGACGCGCTCCGGCGCCCGGTCCTGTGCGATCACTTTCTTGGCGACGTCTGAAAACAGCAGCATGCCATATTCGTCTCGATCATCGCGGCGCTTGACGATTAAGCTCGTTGCCTCGACTTTTTTCATTATCTTTAACGCTGACAACACGTCCATCTGACCGTCGACTTCCGTGACGTCTTTACGCATAAGCCTTCGCACCGGTACCCATTTTGGCGTAGTCATAAGTTTTCCTCCACGGTTTCGCCCAATTCTTCAGCCTGGTGTAGCACGCCGACGGCGTCTTCGACATCGATAAGTATCGCGATACCGGTGCCCGGTTTCGCGTCGAATTCTCCGACCTCGCCGATATGTTCGAGTATGTGCCGGCTCAAATGTTTTTCGACGAGTAACAGCAAAACGTCACGTTGTGTTGCCAGTGTCAATCCGAAGAATGTCTTGCTTTCCTTGATTCCTTCGCCGCGAGCGTGATTGATGACAGTACATCCGGTTGCACCGGCCTCGCGAGCCGCATCCATGATGGCATCCGTTTTGCTGTCCTCGACAAATGCGACTATGAGTTTGAAATGCATGATTCTATTCCTTTGCTAATTACCAATTAATATTGTCGGGCATACGTAAAGCGTTCCCACAACACTGAAATCTGACCATAGGCGAGAACGGTTATAATCGGAAACAGACTCGCAAAAGCCACCAACCCAAATCCATCCAATAGCGGAGATCGTCCGGGGACGGTCTCCGCCAGCCCGAGTCCCAGTGCGGTTACAAGCGGCACGGTCACTGTCGAAGTTGTAACACCACCGGAGTCATATGCCAGCGGCACAATGACTTTTGGCGCGAAGATGGTTTGAATCATGACCATGACGTAACCAGCTGCAATGAAAAAGTGCAGCGGGAATCCCGTTACGATCCGAAAGCATCCGAGGCTGACGCCAACTCCGACGCCTATTGCGACCGCTACGCGTAATCCCCATATGCCAATGGCGCCACCCGATACCTGATTCGCCTTCATCGATACCGCAATCAATGCGGGTTCGGCCAGGGTCGTGCTGATGCCGATGGCAAACGCGAACAGGTATATCCAGTAATACTGCACCCACCCGGGATGGGCGGCCTGTGTGGCCAGCGTGCCCAGGAATGCCGGGTCGGTCAGCTTCTTCGCCATCAGCCGCCCCAGGGGAAACAGTGCGTGTTCGAGCCCGACCAGAAAACATGCAAGACCGACCACGACGAATACGAAGCCGACGATGATACGCCTGCCGCCCGGCATTGACTGGCCGATGACAAAACGCTGAAACAGGAACAGAAATACGGCGATGGGCAAGACGTCCCGCGCACTGTCGAGCACGATTCGGGCGGTCGAAGCGATCGGGTCCATTAAACCAGCATCCCGAAAAGAAGCACAAACAGGATTGGCGTCAAAGACGCGAGGGCGATCAGGCCAAATCCATCGAGCATCGGGTTCCTGTCTCGAATCGCGCTGGCAAGTCCGATACCGAGCGCTGTAACCAGCGGTACCGTGACCGTCGAGGTCGTGACGCCACCCGAATCGTAAGCGATGCCGATTATTTCCGGCGGCGCGATCGTTGTGACCAGCACGACGGCGAGATACCCGCTGATAATCATTGCCGGCAGCGACCAATTCAGGAGGATCCTCAGCACTCCAAGTACAAGCGCGACACCGACCGCCACGGCAACCGTCAGCCTCAATCCGAGCGCGTATCGGTCCATCGCGGCTGCCGACAGCTCGATTGCCTGTGCCTCCGCGGCAACCTGTGCCGCCTCGCCGGCAACGACGATGAGTGCCGGTTCGACAATAGTGGTACCGAAGCCGAGCACGAAGGCAAACAACACGAGCCAGAACACACTGCCTTTTTCGGCAAGTGAGAATGCCAGGCTCTCGCCGACCGGGAATAACGCCATGCGCAAGCCGTAAATGAACAGGGTGAGTCCGGCGACGACCAGCAGCCCGCCGGACACAAGTGGCGCGAGATCCGCCGCAGATTGCCGAATGACGAATATCTGAAACACACCAATTACCAGGACGATTGGCGCAAGATCGCGCACACTGCTTAGTGCATCACGTCCGAGTGTGAGGAGTGCCTCTCTCATATCAGCATGTGTTACCGGTCTCCCAGATTGCCTTCCCGTCTGAGTGCCTCGAGTAAACCCTCGGACGCTTCTTCGACAAGATCGAGTACGCGCTCGAAGCCCATTGCACCGCCGTAATAAGGATCGGGCACTTCCATTACGCGGCTCGCTTCCGCGAACTCCAGGAACAACCGAACCTTGAATCGGTGCTCATCGGGCGCGCCCTCCTTCAGTATCAGAAGGTTGTCCTCGTCCATCGCGAGTATGTAGTCGAAGCGTTCGTAATCCTCACTACTGACACGGCGTGCTCGGATATCGTCCAGCGGAATACCGCGACATTCGGCAGCAGCCAGGGCACGCCTGTCGGGTGGCTCATTCTCGTGATAGGCATGAGTGCCCGCAGAATCGACGTGAATGACATCATCCAGACTGGCATCGCTGACAACCTTTCGAAATACGCCCTCCGCCGTCGGCGATCGACAGATGTTGCCCATGCAGACAAACAAAACAGAAACTTCCGCTGTATTTTCAGTCATTTAAGTTGCTTCTCCCGCTCTCGGGACGCCATTAACAGCAAACGCATCATAGCGGATCAATTTTAAAGATTCAGACGGCGTCTGAGTGCCAATACTCGGAAATTACCTATAGCGCACGGTCAATGCCGGGCGTATGAAAGACCATACAGGGGTGTGTCTGGAAGACATCCCGACCCCCCGTATCGCCGATGTCCGAATCGGCTGGTTTTCGTTGCGGGGGGCAAATGTCAGATCTCACACGATCACTCCGCGGCAGAGATGAAGCTTGCGGATCCCGCTGTCGTGTTCAATGGGTTTCGCATTTCGCGCGGCTGACATTCTGCGTCGCGTTTACCACGCTGTGTAACGCAGATGAGATTGGTGCGTCCCGCGATGCGGAATTTGCGGGTGAAGTCATCGACGAAATCGTCGTCACCGGCTCACGAATCAAGCGCCGTGATTTCAACACAGCGACTCCGCTGACAACGATCGACAGCGAGGTTATCGATTTCTCGAGCCAGGCCACTATCGAAGAAACGCTGAATCAGATGCCACAGGTAAGGCCTGTCAGCGCCCGCACATCCAACAATTTTGGCGATGGTAGAGCAACAGTTGATTTGCGAGGTCTGGGCCCGGGGCGATCGCTGGTCATGCTTAATGGCCGGCGCGTGGCGCCGTCCGGCATCGATAACGCAGCACCGATGCGGTCATTTATCTATGGCGTTCAGAACCCCGACCTGGCGATTCCTGTAGTCGACGACGAGTTTTATGTCGACCTCGGACTGGCCTATGAGTTTAGCGACGGCTTTACGACACATCTTGGTGTCAACAACGTTATGGACAACGACCCACCGCAAATGGCCGAGCAGTCGCCGAATTACAATACGGACACGGGGCTGTATGACATATTCGGCCGCAGTTTCTATCTCACGCTTTCAATGCATTTCTAATCACTGCCGATATGAACTTCTGTTTTCTGGAAATCGGTAGGTGACAAAGGCGGGCCCGACATTCATTTTCCGCGAGCTCCGGCGCCGCAAAGTCTTGCGCACGGCAGCTTTTTACCTGGTCGGTGCCTGGGTACTGCTGCAGGTCTGCGAGCTTGTATTCGAGGTCTTGCAGTTTCCCGATGCGGCAATGCGATTTGTGCTTGCGGCAACGATCGTCGGTTTTCCCGTCGCTTTGTTTTTCGGCTGGAAATACGACATCACGTCACAGGGCATCAAGCGCACGCCATCAATCGCGGAAGATGAGCAGCTTGCAGATCTTTCCCTTAAACGTACTGACTATCTGCTTCTGTCTGCGGTGACCATAATCGCCGTCGTTATCGTTTTTCAAGTGCCCCTGCCAACCGACTCTCGGCCCTCGTCACAGGCCTCTGCCAATAATTCAATTGCAGTACTGCCGTTCACCGTCTGCGATGACTACGAGGAAGAAACGGTGCTGGCCGCAGGTCTTGCAATGGAAGTGATCAACCGCCTTGCTGAGCGGCGTAAGTTCAAAGTTCTGGCCAGGACCTCGTCTTTTGCTTTCGCCGGATTGGACCTACCGCCTCCGCAGATTGCAGAACCGTTGGGAGTCCGATACGTACTCACGGGAATCCTTTGCCGTGCAGGCGACAGCCGGACACTGTCTGCGGAATTATTCGATGAGGACGGTTTTATCGTCTGGAGCGATCACTACGAACCGGCTGTGAATGCAACGGGACAGATTACTCACAAGCTGGCCTCCCTCGTGGAAAACGGGGTCGCCAGGGAGCTCGGTGACGTCCTGGCGACGGAATCCGGCACGGTCGTCAACAAGCTCGCTTACGAACAGCTGGTGATCGGTCGCGAACACATAACCCGTGGCGATGAAAAGCAAGCCCGCGGCGCTTTCGAGCGCGCGCTCAGTCATCAGCCTGACTATGCGGAGGCCCTGTATGAGATTGCCCTGCTGCAACTGAACCCGACTATCAGTCAAAATGAGGGAACGGGTATTTCAAATGCCAAGCACATTGCGGAACGCGCCCTGGTTCTGGTCAGGAGCCGTCTGGAAGACGATGCTCGCAATGCGAACACACATTTCGTGGCAGGGCGCATCATCGCCGCGCTGGCGTACTGGGAGGAGGACCTGATCTGGCGACAGTCTGCCGATCTCGATGAGGAAGAAATGACAGCTCGCAAAGTGGCGGTAGGGACTCGTTTCGCCGAGGCTGAGCAACATTTCCGAACTTCTATCGGCATCAACCCAACCTCGACGGCGGCGTACTTCCGACTGGCCGGTGTCGTTGAAAAGCAGGAACGCGCTAATACGGCGTTGGAGATCTATGAGCAAGCGCTGATCAGAGACCCGTTCAACATGATACTGAATGCAAACATTGCCAAGCGATGGGCAGCCCGCGGGCAGTTCAGGCAGGCCATCGAACTATTGGAGCGCTTCGATGACCTACCGGAGGCCCCGCCCGGAGCATGGTGGTGGCGACTGGAACTTATGAGCCTGCAAGTCTACTTCGATGAGAAATGTGCAACATTGATCGAGATGTTGCTGCACGATCCCGACGCATTCGAGGCTCTGGGTAATCGTTGGCAGGCCTGGTGGTTTGTCAGCCAGCTCGCGGAACTCGGTCTGCACGAAGAAGCGGAGGCCTGGAAAATCCGCCTCGAGAACATGCCGATGATGGATTGGATGCATAGGTCCGGTTTAGATAAATACCTCATGGCGACGGGACGATCTGATGAAGTTGTAGACGAACATCAAACAGAGGCTGCCGATATGAGCGATGAGGAAGTGCTGGACGCTTTTCATGAGGGGGGCATCGCTTGGGCGATATCTCTGGCTGAAGCAGGGGACTACGAGCGCGCCATTGGATTAATGGAATCGCTCCGTCACGCGCCGGCGCTGGTTGCGGAGAGAGAGGCTCGGGCGCCTCTGGTTCTGGCCGCGATGTACCAACATGTTGGACGGGAGGACGAAGCGCTGCCGCTGCTTCAGTCGGTCGTGGCACACCTGGAGGCGGAATTCAATTCCGGCATCCGCCATCCGGAAACATTGACGTTACTCGCCGAAGCTTATGCACGCCAGAATCGCGACGGAGCGGCGATCGACATGTTACGAAAGGCGGTGGACTATCATTGGCGGTGGTTATCTTGCAGCAAGGGCGAACCATCGGGCACGACCTTATTCTTCACGGACGACGTCATGCCGAACCTTTTCAACAGCTCGCCGACCGCCCGCCTCGGCGAAGATTCCCGAATCATCGCCCTGTGCGAGCGAATTGAAGCCGACCTCGAGCAACAGGCGAACCGCATCCGCAAAATGCTTGCCGAACATGACATGGATGTACTGCTGGCACCGCTGATGGCGCTGGCAGACGAATCAGTTTCTGGTTCGGACTAACGCGCGCACATTAGCCATTTGTACTTTCTTGTCCTCGGCATAGTGCTTGTTAGACAGATGCGGCGACGTTCGGCAGCAGCCCGGGCACGCCGGTCGGGTGGCACATTCTCGTGATAGGCATGAGTGCCCGCAGAATCGACGTGAATGACATCATCCAGACTGGCGTCGCTGACCACCTTTCGAAATACGCCCTCTGCCGTCGGCGATCGGCAGATATTGCCCATGCAGACAAATAAGACAGTTACTTTTTCTTTAGTTTCAATCACTTGTAGTCTTTTTCCGCCTCCTAACTACGGTCATTGCTGAATATGTTGTCCATCTGTTGATCGAAGTCTGACGGGATTGCCCGTCCTCTGGATCGAAGCCAACCGTTCCGGACAAGAAGATTCAGTCGCCGTCGACGACGGCCCGGGAATACACCGCCAATTCCTCCCACTTCGATCCGGGCGTAATCAGAACTCTTCCCTCTCCATCCGACTCGGCCCCGAACAAGTGAAGTGGCAAGGCGAGCAGCATCACCGTTATGACCAGGGAAACGAGTCTTTGTGTCACCTTAATGCCCATACTTTTCGGCTTCCGGGCGGTGATCGCGCCAGCGAAAAAACTCGACAATATAACCGCCGGGATCGGTGATGCTGAATACTTCGATCATGCCATTCGAACTCTCTTGTATGCCTTGCGGAATGCTGATTCCCTCGACGTTTTTCAACCTCTCGTACCAGTCTTCCAGATCGGCGGTATCGATGGAGTACATTGCGCCTTTATCTGTCGTCGGTTTAAGCGTGCCTTCCGTTGCGTTGACCAGGCCGAGGTGTGAGGATTCGGTCCACTCGAAGATGACGACCCACCCTTCGTCCGTTACCTTCTTAAGTCCAAGCTTGTTTTCGTACCAATCCGCAGCTTTAGCCAGGTCTTCGTAATAAAAGAAAGTGACACCGGCGGCAACTGACGGATTATTGTGTGGTTCCGATGCAGTTCCCGGCACAAAAAACAAGACTCCCAGGACAAATCCCAGCAAACATGTTGGTATAAATCGGTTTTTGAACGACATATCCTGGTCCCCTCGCACATGAGTAATATTACGAACAAGAAACCGCCCCGCAGGATTGCTAGAATAGCAAAACTGCTTACGGACCAGACTTGCCTATGAAACTTCGAATACGTGGTGATTCTATACGCCTGCGCCTCAAACGTGGTGAAGTTGCGCGAATCGCTGAAGGCAAAAGCATTGTTGAAGAAACCCACTTTCCGACGTCGGTGTTGACGTATCGCGTGGACGTGTCAGAAAACGATGCCATGGCTGCAGAATATAAGGACAGTAATGTTGTGATTAGTCTGCCGGCGGCACGGATCGCTGAATGGGCCAATGCAGACGAGGTATCGATAGTGGCTACACAAGGTCTTGCCGGAGGGGCGAATCTGACTATCCTGGTCGAGAAGGATTTTGCCTGCCTTGATCCCGGGCACGGGCGCGATGACGAGGATGACGCCGATACCTACCCCCATCCGAGTGCTGCGTCAGGCGGCACCTGTTGACAAAATCTCTCGACGCGCTCAGGGGTCCGGCGCAAAGCTCATGATTGGGTCATAAACGCCCGCTTTGAATATGTACACGCGGAAAGTGTAATAGCCAATCAGTACCGCGATGGCAACAGCCAATGATGTCAGGAAAGTCGCAGGCGCCCAAAGCAGCAATAGCAGGGGCAAAGCCAGGCCAACGCCTATAACCAGTGGCAAGAACGCCCTGGCAAACGCGCCTTTTATCAGTAGATTTATTGAGACCCGGGCTCCCGGGGAACCGTTTAGCGCCGCATAAATCAGACTGAAAAGCACCACCGCGACCGCCACCAGCAGAATCAAAGTCAGGGAGTGCAATGAAAACGTCGTGCCCGGCACCTCACCGACCGACGTATTCCAGCCCAGGAACGTGGTCAATGTCGCACCGGCGAAGAGTGCATAAACGATACTCACGACCGGCATCAGACCAGTGCTCCACAGTGAGATCGCAGAAGAATGCGATATCAGGAATCCGTGGTATAGCAATACGCCCAGTGCTCCAATTACCGCAAACGTCTTGATGGTTTGTGCCAGCGCGTAATTAACGGTACCGAATTCCAGACCGAAAATACCGCCAACTTCCAGCAGCACGTGCAGGACACCGAAGGCGACAAAAATCGCGATCGCATATATTCCGCGGCTGATCCAGGCACGATCAGGTCGCATCATCGCGCGCCATGAATTCGCCGGAACACCCATATGGGCAAGGTGAAAGTATGCTTTGAGTATTCCGGTCGAGATCAGGCCGGCGATCATGCCCGGCACGACGCCGTAATACATCGATACCATGAATAGCCCGGCTCCGAGCTCGCCAAAGAAAAAGGCAGATGCCATCGACGCGTTCCAGTACCGCTGGAAACGATAGCCGACTGCAAAGCTGTCACCTACGATTGTCGGTTGATGTGTCGCCATGATTATTCCCCAGGTATTTCCGCGCCGGTCATCAGGTCACGTAGAAAACCTTCGGTCTGGTGTTCTTCTCCGGTAACGGCGGTCGCCCGCCACGCTCGCGGATTAATGTGCTTACATCGCTATCCGGATCGTCCAGGTCGCCAAAAATCCGTGCATCAGTCGGGCAGGTCACCACACAAGCGGGTTCCAGACCCGCATCGACTCGCTCGCTGCAGAAGTCACATTTGGTAACTGTGCCCGGCGTGAAGCGTACATATCCCTGTTCCTCGAATGGCGTCAACTCGCCCTCGCCGAAAAGTCCATCCTCGAACAATTCCTTGCTCAACACCGATCGCTGGTCATACGGGCAAGCGACCGCGCAGGTATTGCAACCGATGCATTTGTCGTTGTCGACCATCACGATGCCGTCTTCGCGAGTATAGGTTGCGCCACTCGGGCAAACCTTTTCGCAGGGTGCATCTTCACAGTGATTGCAAAGGGTGGGGATATAGACCCGGTTGACATTCGGGAAAACGCCGTACTCCTCGCTTAGCGTACGCGTAAAAAATACGCCGTCCGGGAGAGAGTTTTCCTGTTTACATCCGATGACGCAGGCATTGCAACCAATGCAACGCCGCAGGTCAAAAGCCATACCGTATCTGGCCATCAGTGCACTCCCGCTTTGCCCGGTCGCTGAAGTTCATCGATCAGATCGTACACAGACTTGCCTTGCTTCAATGGTTCGGGCCAGTCGTCGAGTTTGGTGAGCTTGACCTTGCACACCGTTTCCGGTTGACCGGTTACCGCATCGGTGTTGCCCAGATCGTAAGGCAACAGATCGTTGAAATGCCCACCCGCATGCGGCACGCCTTTGTGTGAAGTCTTGGTACGGGAGAGTGAGTTGGAGACACCGAGCGTGTCCGGGTGCATGCCCTCGGAGGTTCCAATGCGGCCGTAAAGGAAGCCGTGCGGCGACTCTACTATGACGATATCCCGAACTGCCAGTCCCTGGGCTTCAGCGGTCTTCGGATTCAGAATCAATGCAATATGCACCGGATCGCGGTAAACGATATCCTTGATCCAAGGATTGCTGAGGCTCTCGCCGAAGTTCATCTGAATGTCTTTGTAAAAGATCCCGTACAGGTCGTATTCCGGCGGTTCCTCGTGTACCGGGTCCAGTACGGTGGTTGGCAGCGGCTGGTAGTCATCCCAGCCCCACTCGTGCCGGAATGGCACATCGTGCTCTTCCATCAGGGCTTTGAGCTTGTCCCTTTCCTCGACCATCATTTCGATGTAGAAGTGCAGTCGCATGCCTTCCCAGGGCCGGTACCACTTGTCGGAACGTCTCTCGGTGACTGCGTGGCCGTGCTCAATGTACCAGTCGATGTCCTTGTCATTCCAAAGCAGGCCCTTGCGCTCGGCGATCTCCTTGTCCGTGTATTTCTTGCCCGGCTCGAGCCTCAGTTCGGGTTTGTGATCGAATCCCGACACGATGTTGATGACTTCGTTATAAGCATCGAGAATTCCCATTCTCTCCGACAGCTCGGCGAAAATGTCCTCCTCGCTCTTGGTGTCATACAAAGGTTCCGTGACCGGCTGGCGTAAACACATACCTTCCGTATGCGGCGGCTCGATCATTGTCATGTTCCAGGATTCCAACGCATCATGAGACGGCAGGATGATGTCCGCCCACTGTGTCGTTTCTGTCGGGATGATGTCGGACACCGCGATGAATCGCATGCTTTTCATGAATTCCAACCATTTGTGCCGCGGTCCCTGGATGGCCCATAGCGGATTGGAATGACAGATCATCATGACATCGGGTTGGAAATCGACACCGTATTTCTCGGGGTTCAGGAATACCTCGAGGTTCAGGTGCGGCGGATGCAGACCAACCGGGAAGTAGTTCAGCAAATGATAAGTCGTTGGTGGATACGCGAACGGTGGCAGCGGGCCCAGTTGATGGGGGTTAGGCTCGAGCATGCCGTTCTCGCCGGGGGCTACATGGCTGCGGTCCACCCATTGATCATCCAGCGTCACGCCCATTAGCCCGCCCGGCGTATCGATGTTGCCGACCATGAAGTTGACCATCTTGAACGAATGGTTGGTCTGAAAACCGTGTTTGTGGCCCTGGGCGCCGCGGTAATAGTTGTAACCGGCCGGCCGCAGCGGCAGCGTTCGTCCATCGATATCGATGGTCGCTCCTATCGTTGCGGCGGCGGCAAACTCGCGGGCGATACGTCGTGTCGTGTCCGCCGGTACCGTGGTGACTTTTTCCATTTCTTCCGGCGAACATCCCGCCAGGATATCTCTGAACAGTTGGAACGCAGGCTTGCATTCCTTGCCATCTACCTCGAACGTACCCTCGAGAGCCAATTTCTTTATGCTTGGGTCATCCCACAACTTGGCCTTGTCCTCCACGGAATCCCAGACGTAGATCTTGCCGTCGGCATCGCGGACGAAGTAGCCGTCGTCACCAACGAGATAAGGAGCGTTGGTGTCTTTACGCAGGAACTTGTAGTCACACAGGCCCTCCTCAACCATGACGTGGCAGAGACCGAGTGCAAAGTGACGGTCCGTGGCGGGACGAATCGGAATCCACTCTTCGGATTTGGCGGCTGAAATCGACAAGCGTGGCTCGATCGTGACACAGCGCATGCCACGCTCGATGCGGGCTTTGGCCACCCAGTTGGACTGCGCTGCCGCATGCAGATGCGATGAGAAGCCGTCGCCGGTGCCGTCGTTGATCCAGTAATTGCAGTGCTTAACATCATTGGCGACAGCGAAGGCCGAGTGCACGATGCCATTGACCGGGTGGTACGCACCGCCGCACATGGTGCCGCCCGACTGGAAACTGTTCTGATTGCCGAATGCCAGCGGCCAGTTCCAGACGTTCATCTTCTGGAAATCTTCAAGTGAGGGCAAAAGCTTGCGTGGATCTTCGTCGATCGACTTTTTCAGCTCGCGCGCCACAGTGTCGAGTGCCTCGTCCCAGCTGATGGGTTCCCACATCGGATCGACGTCTACCCCTTTCTCCGGGTTGGTGCGCTTCAGCGGCTGCTTGATACGATTGGGATCGTAGTGCCGCATGATCGCCGAGTTACCCTTCGGGCACAGCTTGCCGTTGTTGGAAGGATTGGTCGGGTCACCTTCAATCTTGTTGACGACGCCATCATCGGTTACATGAATGATGCTGCCACAGGAATGTAGGCACATCTTGCAGGTAGACCTGATCCATTTACCGGATTTCAACGAGTTCTGAACGGGTTGCGGAGTAGCCATTATTGATCCTCCTGGGCACTTGATACCGCGATCCGATTTTCGCCAGACCGACCCCTTGCGGGCATGTTATTTCATAAGGTGATACGCCAACCATTGTGACAATCACCTACGTCGTGATCTTTCGCCTGCAGCCCCGCTGTATGCCTGCATCGGTGACCTTTTCAGCTCAGGAAACGCAGCATCCGTTCAGAGTTTGCCCAGGCCAGCAAGAATTTTCTCCGGTGTAATCGGTAACTCACGTACGCGGACGCCGACGGCGTTGTATATCGCGTTGGCAATCGCCGGCGCTGGCACCGACACACAAGGTTCTGAGAGGCTCTTGGCTCCGAACGGCCCCGTGGGCTCGTTCGATTCGATAAATATGCTCTCGATGCTGGGCGGCATTTCCACCGCCGTCGGAATCTTGTAGTCGAGAAAATCAGCCGTCAGGCATGCCCCGGAATCCGCATCGAACTGAATTTCCTCCATCAGCGCGTAACCCATGCCCTGCTGAAACCCGCCTTCCACCTGACCTTCCGCCGCCATGGGATTAATGACCTTGCCGATGTCATGTGCGAATACGACACGCAGGATTTCGACTTCGCCCGTATCGGTATCGACTTCAAGTTCAACAAACTCGACTGAGGATGGCGACGGATTCGATGGTGGCGCCATACTCGCGACGCCGATAATCGTGCCCTTTTCCTTGATCGTAGTCGGTTTGGGGCCCTCCTCCGTCATCACGACGAACGGGCCCTCCGCGCGCTTGATGACATCGGGAATGGATATTTTCTTGTCGGAACCCTTGATATACACAACGCCATCGCGGACTTCCAGGTCCTCGCTGCTCGCTTCGAGCAAATCGCCGGCAACTTCGAGCAGTCTTTTCTTGACCACTGCCGAGGCGGCCTTGACCGCGTTACCAGCGGAGTAGGTAACTCGACTGGCGTGACTCGGCGCGTCAAAAGGCACGGTGTCAGTATCTGCGTATGTCATCCGTACCTTATCGGCTGCCAGACCGAGCTCTTCTGCAGCAATTTGACACAGCGTTGTAATTTGTCCGGACCCCATGTCCACCGTGGCGTTGGACAGGTCGGCGGTGCCATCCGAATTCAGTTTGATGATCGCACCACTGTGTTCGTAGATATCGGGGAATCCCATACAGCCGCTAACCCAAACGGGCTGACAACCAAAACCGATGCCGCGTTTCTTATGGCCGTTGGAGCTTTTAGCCGCCGCTCGATCTGTCCAGCCGATACGCTCGGCGGCCTGTTTCAGACAGTCGGCAAATCGATAGGTAGACAACGTGAATTCCGGATTGAACGGGTGAGGGTCGCCTTCCTGGTGTGCGTTCTTCAGTCGAAACTCGATCGGATCGAGGTCCAGCTCATCACAGATCTCGTCGATCTGTGACTCGACCGCAAATGATCCTTGCGGAGAACCGTAGCCACGGTAACCGCCGCCGATCATGTTATTGGTGTAGACGGTGCGCCCTTCCCAGGTCTGATTCGCGCAGCGGTAGTTGAGCAGGATGCCGAACATGCCGTGCACATTGATCACTTCGGCACCGTGCGTGGCATGAGCACCGCAGTCCAGTGTGCTCAGCGCGTAGCGAGCCGTAAACGTGCCGTCCGATTTGACGCCGGTCTTGAGATACACCTCGATCGGATTCCGCGTCGTGGTAATAAAATCTTCATAGCGGGTTTGCTCGATGCGCACAGGCCTGCCCGTCTTCAGGCTAAACAGAGCGGCGATCGGTTCGATATAGCCGATATCGAGTTTGCCGCCGAAGCCTCCGCCAATATATGGCGGTTTCACCACTTTGACCATGCTCTCGGGAATATCCAGTACAAAAGCGAGTTTCTCCCGCAAGCCAAACATGTGCTGCATGGATGAGTGAACCGTCAGGCGACCGTTGATGTCGCTGTCAACGACACACACCCGAGGCTCGAGGTAACAGGTATGGGCCCGTTGTGTCTTGTACGTACCCTCGAAGATGTGATCGGCCCCTTCGAATCCCGCTTCAAGGTCACCGAATGTAAAAGACGGATTGACGGCGATATTGTTTTCGGCGTCTTCGTGAAGACGGGGCGCGCCCTCCCGCATTGCTGATTCCGGATCAAATACGGCTTCGAGTTGCTCATATTCCACGTCGATCAACTGCAATGCACGCTCGGCAATTTCCGGGGTGGTCGCCGCGACAGCAGCCACCGGCTGACCCGCGTAACGAACCGTATCACTCATGACGACCATGTCCTGAACCATGCTGGCCGCCATCGTCGGCACGAAATAAACCGGGCAGTATTTTTTCTGCGGCACGTCCTTTGGCAGCAGAACAGCTTTTACCCCGGTCAGCTCCTCGGCCGCGGATGCATCGATATTCAAAATACGGGCATACGGGTAAGGGCTGCGCAACAGCTTGGCGTGCAGCATCCTGGGAAGAGTGACGTTAACCGGGAACCCCTTGCCTCCCTGTACTTTTTCGTATGCATCGGGCCGAAGGATGCTCTCTCCAACAACAGTCGTGTTCATGATAATGTCGCTCCCATCCGGTGCCTTAGCGTCTCGCGCTTGCCGTTTTGATAGCCGTTACGATCTTCTGATAGCCAGTGCAGCGACAGAGGTTGCCGGCGATTGCGTGGCGTATCTGTTGGTCGTCGGGCTCGGTCTCTGTCGCCAGGAACTCGTCCGCGGTCATGATCATGCCGCAAGTGCAGTAGCCGCACTGAACCGCGCCCTCCTCGATAAATGCCGCTTGCAACGGGTCAAGCTCGCCGTTTTGCGACATACCCTCAATCGTTTTCACTGTACGGCCCTGTAGTGCATGAGCGAATTGCATGCACGAGTAAACGGCCTGACCGTCCACCTGAACGGTACAACATCCACAACCACCGGAATCACAGCCGCGTTTCGCTCCGACCAAGCCAAGTTCGTCGCGCAGGACCTGCAACAGAGTTTCGGACGGCTCCAGAGCCAGCTCATGCTGTTCGCCGTTGATTTCGAGCGTGATGAGTTTTTTCATAATTGAATCCTCGCTACGGCCCGTTGCAGCGCACGCTCGGTCAGTACCTTGGCGATGGCAGTTCGATACTCCGCCGACGCCCGATGATCTGACATCGGCTGCAGATCTGACTGCACTGCCTCGCCCGCCTGCCGCATCAATTCATCTGACAGTTCTTCGGACTGCATCAGGCTCTCGGAACTGCTCGCTCTTACCGGAGTCTCGGCGACCCCGCCACCGACGACGACACGTGCCTCCTGGCAAACGCGGGATTCGTCAAGCGTGACTCCTACCGCCACATTAACGATTGCAAGATCGTTGGCATTGGTTTCAAATTTGATAAAAGCGCTGGCTGAGCGCGGAGGTGGCAGCGGGAGATACAGTCCGCTGACGAACTCGCTATCCTCGAGGTTATTTTCAAACAGTCCCGCAAAGAAGTCCTGCAAACCGATCTCCCTCGGTCCGCCGCGACCCTGCACTTTTACGATGGCACCAACCGCCGCCAGGGCGGTTGGCAGGTCGAAGTACGGGCAAGCGGCGGCGATATTTCCGCCCACGGTCGCAACGTTCCTGATCTGCGTCGGCGGATAGTTCAGCGCATCCCTGACCGCCCCGAAAGCAGCCGAATCCCGAATCTCGCTTATCTTTTGCAGTTCGGAAAAAGTGACCGTCGCGCCGACGTCCAATCCTTCGGAATCGGCGGTAACCTTGTCGAGCCCGAGACGCCGGATATCGATCAATACCTCGATTCCGTTGAGAAGATCTCTGGCATCCAAACCATGCACGAAACTACCGCCGGCAACGATCATGGCACCGTCGCCATACTTCTGCAGGAGACCTAGAACTTCTTCGTTATCTTCGGGTGTGAAATACCCAGTAACGCTCGTCAGTGACACTGGCTTCTCCGATTTGCAGCCTTGTTCGAATCATTTGCTCCGAACGGCCGTCTTTACACCAGCCACACACCGGCCTGGCGCTGTGTGGCTGGGATGTGAATTCGAATCCAATGATAAAGATATTGAGTAATTTTTTGCTAAGTAGATATACGTAAAGTTGTCGGCCGCGGGACGCGACGATGATTGCCGGGCGTTCCGGTCCCGAATTGACGCAACATGGCCTGGGGTAATCACGCAGTATAAATACGTATAGTTGGCCGTGACGAAGGTAAGTAAATTTGGGCAGGTATTTATGTACCGAATCCAGCATTAACAACAATATTGTTTGAATTTTCGGCTTCAATAAGAAGTCGGCCGCCCGGGGAGCGGATTCAAGATGGCCAAAAATGCGTCTTGCTCCAATATAACACGATCGCATGTCAATCGTACTCGCCCGGTATTAATCCTCATCCTGTCGCTTATTGCGGGTTGCCAGGCACGACTCGATTTGAGTGGTGTGCAGATGCAACAGTCCCGGCCTGTCCAGCGCGCCGACCTTTTGCAGGCAGCCGCCGAACACGCCGGCACAATCGTCACTGTCGGCGCGATGGGCGTAATCCTCACGTCCGAGGATGGCGGCAACAGCTGGCAGAGGACCATTGTCGCCGGGAATCCGTTTTTTCTCGACGTATCGGATTGCCCGACAGGTGCCTTTTATTCCATCGACACAGTCGGCGTGCTGTGGTCGAGGCAATCGGACAATAGCTGGTCATCAGCTCCGCTGCCCCAAGGAGATGAACCGCAGGCACTGACCTGCGATCCCACGGGCAAACTTTGGGTGGTTGGCGGCTTCGCTACGATCATGTCCTCCGTTGACTCAGGAAACAGTTGGGACACATTTTCGCTCGACGAGGATATTTATCTTACGACTGTGCAGTTTGTCGACGCTGTACACGGATTTGTCACCGGAGAATTCGGAATCGTCTTGTACACTAACGATGGTGGATCAAGCTGGCAGCGTGCGCGAGAACTCCCCGACAGTTTTTATGCGCAGGCCGCACACTTTACCGACCGGAATACAGGTTGGGTCGTCGGCCTGAACGGTACTATCTGGTATACGAACGACGCTGCTCAATCCTGGCAAAAGGAGAGCAACGGTAACGATGCTCCTCTCTATGGGATCGACGCCATAGGCGATGTACTTGTTGCGGTGGGCGACAACGCAACTGTCCTTTATCGCAGAGCGAGTGATCCAACCTGGAGCAAGCTGGACAGTGCGGTTGGCACGCGTATGTATTTGCGTGCAATTGTCGGGCTCGGGGATCGCAAGTTTGCAGCCGGCGGCGGCGGCGTCCTTTTCACCGGCACCCTGCCCTGACGCTGACGTCAAACGACATGCGCCGTCTCAGACACTTACTGAACAAGATTGCACCGTTTACCTGGGAATATCCCAGGACTGTCTTGCTGATTATTGCGCTCGTCACAGTCGGTTTTGCAACGCAAGTACCCGCCGTTCGCATCGTCTCCGATTTCTCGGATTTGCTGCCGCAGGAACATCCATTTATTCAACTGCACAACGAGATCAGAGACACTTTCGGCGGTGCAAACAACATTATTGTCGCGGTCTCGGTAAGCGAAGGAACGATATTTACCAACGATACCCTGGACAGAATTCACCGCATCACGACAGCCGTCGACAACCTGGAAGGAATAAACCACAACCTCGTTACCAGCCTGACTCATCGAAACGTGCGCAAAGTCTGGCTGGGCGGCGAAGGCACGGTTAAGTCCGTTACGTACTACGATCCGCGCAAGGGTGGCTACAGCCCGTCCGAACTCGCAGCGATCAGTCAGGACGTCAGTGCAGATCCACGGGTATACGGCTTGCTGGTCTCACCTGACCTGACGGCCGCGCTGGTCAGGGGAACGCTTAACGAAGGCGCACTCGATTACGAGAAAGTCTTTCTGCAGCTACAGACGATACGGCAGTCGGAGGCGACGGACGAAGTCAGCATCTATGCGACCGGGCAGCCTGTGCTGGTGGGCTGGGTATCGAGCTACGCAGACCAGATCATCACCATTTTTCTGCTGACCGTATTGATCATGCTCGGACTGCTGGTCGTGCATTTCCGCCGTATGTACGGCATCGTATTGCCGCTGCTCGGCATAATCGTGACGTCGATCTGGGGACTGGGTGTATTGTCGCTGCTGGGCTACAACCTTGATCCGTTGATGCTGGTTGTGCCATTCCTGATCTCTGCCCGCGCAATGTCGCACGGCATTCAGATTGTCGAACGCTACTACCAGGAACTTCCGACCAGCCACACTGGTGGTATCGCAGCGTACAAAGCTTACAGAAGTTTGTTCAGGCCAGGTTCTCTTGGCGTCATCTCGGACGCCATTGGTTTGCTGCTTATTGGCGTCGGATCAGTACCGATCAACGACAAACTCGCAGTTTACGCATGCCTGTGGGCATTATCCGTCATCGTCACTGTCATCATCGCGATACCGTGCATGTTGCAGTTGCTACCCACCCCCGCAAAGCGGGAAGTCAAGAGCAATTGGCTTCGCACGATGTTCGTCACGCTCGCACACGCCGTGGTTCGACCGCGCGCACCGGCTCGCGTGCTTTCCGTCGCCGCCGTGTTGTTTGCCGCCGCATTGTTGCTCGGTACGCGGGTGCCAATTGGTGAGACCGCGCCCGGCTCGCCCCTGTTATACGAAGACCACGACTTCAACGTATCCTCGAAAATAATCAACGAGACATTTCCGGGTTCCGAAGAACTGTATGTGATCGGTAATACGGATGAGGCCGGCGGCCTGAAGCGACCCGAAGTCGTCAAGGCATTGGCGGACTTTCAGGCACATATGCTGACCGATCCCGATCTCGGCGGCGCCAAGGGGCTGCCGAATCTGATTAGAGCCGTTAATCGCCTGACGCATTACAACGACCCGCGCTGGAGTAGCGTGCCGGCCGATGCCGGGTCCGTTGGCGGATTGATGTTCATGTACATGATGTCGAGCCCGATTCCCGGTGCCCTGCTCGAGTATCTCGATACCGATGAGCAAAACGCCAACATGGTTTTCTATTACAAGGACCATCAAGGCAGCACAATCCGGCGTGCGATCGAAATGATTCGCCAATGGAAGAGCAGTACGGAATCAAGTGTCGACGGATTCTCGCTGAAACTCGCGGGCGGGCCTATCGGCGTCAACGCTGCAATTAACGACGCGGCGTTTCGCACGAATCTGATCATAATTCCACTGGTATTCGGGCTGATATTTCTCTCCGTAACCGGTTTTTATTCATCCGTTCATGCCGGCTGGCTGATGTTCATCGCCATGTCGTTCGCGACGGCTCTCACTTACGCCTACATGGGAATCGCCGGCATCGGCATCAACATCAACACGGTGCCGATCATCGCGGTCGGCATCGGTGTCGGTATCGACTATTCCATCTACATCATGGACAGGATTCGATCGGAGTATCGAAACAATCGGGACCTCACCAGCGCCGTACGCAAAGCACTTTCTACCACCGGTCTGGCAATCGGCTTCACGGCCATTACGCTCGTCTGCGGCGTACTGATGTGGGTCTTCGTCTCCGATCTCAAGTTTCAGGCAGATGCCGCCTTACTACTCATCGTAATGCTGATTCTGAACGCGCTGGCCTCCGTGTTTCTGGTGCCGGCATGGCTTTTGAGATTCAAACCAGCATTCATTACTCAGCAGACACAAGGGGAGACCTAGATATGAGCCTCAAATCATATACACACAAACTTACGGGAATTGCAGTTTTCTTCTGCATGGTTACGCCGTGGATAACGGCTCAACCGGCCAGCGCCGATAACGCCGAATCTCGGGGCTTCGTCGAGAACGCCACTCATGTGCGCGACCATGGCGTCGGGCTGACCAAGTCCAGGACGACGCTGCAATTCGAGTTTTCGAAAGCCTTCAAGCCGACCGGCCTGTTTTCCGAATTCTCGATTCACGGCACGCTGCGTGGCAGCTATGACGCCGTCTATGATATTAACGACGATGAATACGGCAAGAATTCGGGTGGGCCGGTGAGCTTTGCGGCACCGGGCAACCCGGCATTCTTCGGTTTTCTGACGGGCGGCAACCCACCATTCCCCGACCCGCCGACCATCCCGGTCTTTGCCGGCATTTTTGGTCCAGAATCCTTGGGTCTTGATGGCGCCATTCCGCTGCTGGGCGTTCCCGGCGGTACGATCTCGGGTCCGGGCAACCCGAATGACGGGCTTCGTCTCCTCGGCGACGACGTGCACAACTTCGAGAACGGCGGCGTCGTGCTCGCCTACCCGACGCGACCCTGCGACATCGATAGTCGCGGCTGTATCAGAGATTATATGGATGCCGATGAAGATGAATTGCGCTTTCCCGAATTCAACGATGACGCGGATTTCATTCGCGAGTTGTACCTGGACGCGACGATTCCATTCAAGAGCGGCAACGAACTCGGCTTTCGAATCGGCCGCCAGCAGGTCGTCTGGGGCCGGACCGACCTGTTCCGGGTATTGGATGTCATCAACCCGGTGGACTTCTCACGCAACAATATTTACGACGAGCTGGAGGACATCCGCATACCGATGGGCATCCTCAATGTCGAGTATCGCCTCGGCGCGGCAGGGCCATTCGAGGACCTGAACTTTCAGGCGATATGGAAATTCGAGGATTTCCGGCCGCACAACCTTGGGCAAGGGGGCCAGCCGTACGCCATTCTTGGCGCAGGCAACTTCTTCCGCGCAATGAACAACTGCTGGGACAATGGCTGCACCGTGTGGAATTTCCCTGCCACCGGACTTGCGGTCGATTTTCCTGCCGGTGCGATCGGCATTCGTCAGGCCAACGTGCCTGACTTCGGCGACGATCAGGACATCGGGTTTCGCATCGAGGGCGTGTTGAAAGGCGTGGGCTTCTCACTCAACGCGCTGGAATATACCTCGCAACTGCCATCGCTGCGCGGCGGCATACCGGCGGACAATCCATTCACGCCAGCTCTGGAATCCCAGCCCTGGGATTACAACATCGCTTTCGATATCGACTTCCCTCGGATCACCTTGATCGGCGCATCGATCGATTTTTACATCGAAGCGTTGAAGTCTGCGTTCCGGGTAGAAGTCGCTCACACGTCGGGCGAAGAGTTTCCGAACACACTGGAACCACGCATGTTTTCGGAATCGGATGTCGTGCGCTGGGTCGTCGGCATCGACCGCTCCACGTTCATCCCGTTTCTGAACGAGCGGCGCGCGTTTCTGATTTCGCTGCAGGTCTTCGGCCAGCACCTGCTGGATCATCAGTCAGCAACTGTCAATGCGCAGGGAATGCCGACACTGGGAGAGGTCGGCATGGTGGACTGGGAGGATAATTACATTGCGACGCTGTTGTTTCAGGGTAATTACCTGAATGACCGCCTGACCCCGCAAATCCTCACGGCTTACGATTTCGAGGCCGGCAGCGGTGCGGTCGCCCCGTCGATCGACTGGAAAATAAGCAACAGCTGGCGCCTGACGGCGATCCTTAACTTCAAGTACGGCGATGGAGCGCATGCGGCCGATGATAATCGTGCAGCAAATCCATTCCCGCCGTTTACCTGTGCACTGCCGCTCATCACCCAGGTCCCGCCGAACCCTGCCTGTTTTGCACCGTACAGCAGCCTGGGCGCCAGCGGCTTCGAACCGCTAGGTAGATTCCGTGCGGGCCCGATTGGTTCCGCGATCAATGAAGATGAATTTCAACTTATCCTTCGCTATCGATTCTAAAAGGAGAGCATCATGAAACAGGGCCTACTCATTTCATTAGTAATCAGCCTGGCCGGCTTTGCGGCTATCGCAGTCGCGGATCCCTTTACCGAGGATGATATTCGCAATTCCTTTTATCCATACGCGGACTGGACACCGACTTTCGCGGGTTATAGTCCAGGTATGGTCGTCGATCAAAGCAACGCAGAACAATTCGAGCCCATCCTCGACGAAGCCCTATACCGCTTTGTAAAGGACGGCTGGGTCAGCATAAAGACGGCGGAGACAACCGATTTTCCTCTCAGCGATGATTACGTCGAGGCCACCCGACAATATGCGGCGGATGTTACCGTGGCCGATAACGGGACCTTGAATAATTTCGTCGCGGGACGGGCGTTTCCCCAGGAACCGCGACAGGATGATCCCAACGCGGGACAGAAACTCGTCTGGGGTTATCAGTACGGCTTCAATTCGGGGGACAGCGAGACCATTTATCCGTTCTGGTGGACCTTTCGCAATGTAAACACCGGCAAGGTCGAACGCGTGCTGAAGTTCGAATGGCATTTCATGAACTATTCGCACCGCGTGACGTTCGGGCCGACGCCGAAATTCGAAGAGAATCCTGGCGAGATCTACAGAGGCATATACAGCATCGTAAAAGAGCCCTTCGATCTTGCGAATACTCAATTGCTGATTCACCGCTACGAAGACGACACGCACCGGGATGACGCCTGGCTATATGTCGGCTTCCAGCGACGGGTCCGGCGCCTGGCCGCAGGGCAAATCACCGATGCGTTCCTCGGTACCGACCTGATGATCGAGGACTTCGAAGGCTACAACGGCCGGGTGACTGACTACGACTGGGAGTACGCAGGCA
>Ga0255057_10000220_pt1 | contig 31898 bp, 24 predicted proteins | sample Cases_109_6_MG_FD_189022 | JGI IMG/M metagenome (GOLD analysis project Ga0255057, IMG submission 189022) | Seawater microbial communities from Amundsen Gulf, Northwest Territories, Canada - Cases_109_6 | ecosystem: Environmental > Aquatic > Marine > Gulf | place: Canada: Northwest Territories... | reverse complement strand
TCGAATCGGCATCGGAGAGGGATGTTCAGGCGCTCTTTGGGATGCAGTTCGCGGAGCGACTCCCCGGCCTTCCGGTGGGGGAATGGACGGGTCCGGTCGAGTCCGGTTACGGGCTGCATCTAGTGCTCGTCCGCGAGCGATCCGGTGGCCGCATGCCGCCACTTGAAGAAGTGCGCGATGATGTTCTGCGCGATTGGCAGCTAGCCAACCGCGAGCAGACGAACCGCGAGGTTTACGAGCGGTTCCGGGAGAAGTACGACGTCGTCGTGGAACGACCCGAGTGGGCGGAAAACGACGAAGTCGCGAACGCCGAGTGATGCGCGCACGTAGCACCATCGTGTGTGGGTTTCTGCTGGTTCTTCTGGCTGGTGTCGCTGGCGCGCACGAGGTCCGACCAGGGTATCTGCAACTGCGCGAAGTCGACGCCGGTCGGTTCGATGTGCTGTGGAAGGTCCCCATGCGGGGGGACGCCCGGCTCCGACTGGCGCCCGTGTTTCCGGCTGGCTGTCAACCGGTAACGCCGGTATCGACGCAGATCGTCCCCGGCTCGATGGTCGAACGCTGGACCGAGATGTGCGCGCAAGGGCTCGTCGGCGGGACGATTACGATCGAAGGTCTGATGGCGACCATGACCGATGTCGTTGTGCGGATCGAGCTGGCGGACGGTTCGGTCCGCACTGCACTCCTGAAACCCGCCTCGCCGGAGTTCACGGTTCCGGAAACTCCTGGCACGGTCGCCATTGCCGGCAGCTATCTGCGGCTCGGCATCGAGCACATTCTCGGCGGTATCGACCACTTGCTGTTCGTTCTTGGGCTACTCCTCATCGTCCGGGGACGTTGGTTGCTCGCGAAAACGATCACTGCGTTTACTGCTGCCCACAGCATTACCTTGGCGTTGGCCGTTCTGGGCGTCGTAGCCGTGCCGGTCGCACCGGTCGAAGCGGTAATCGCGCTGAGCATCCTCTTTCTCGCCTCGGAGCTTGCCAAGACCCAGATTGGGAGGAGTAGCCTCACCGTGCGTTACCCGTGGGTCGTGGCGTTCACGTTTGGCCTTCTGCACGGGTTCGGGTTCGCCGGCGCACTAACCGAGATAGGGCTGCCGCAGTCGGCGATCCCGCTTGCTCTGTTCCTGTTCAACGTAGGTGTGGAGATGGGGCAGCTTGCGTTTGTCGCAGCGGTTCTGACGCTGGGTGTGCTCGTGCGGCGCGCAGCGGTGCCGTGGCCGCAGTGGTCTCTTCGCGTTCCAGCCTACGCGATCGGGTCGGCGGCCGCGTTCTGGACCATCCAGCGAGTAGCGAGTTTCTTGCCGCTCTAATCGAAGAAAGGAATCTCAGATGATGGTACGACTCATAATGGTTGTTATGTTGGTGGGCTTCGCGAGTGGCGTTCTTACGACGCAGGCGGGTGCCCAGGAAGCGCAGACCAAGTCACTGTCGCAATCGCTCGGCGTGTTTGTCTATCCCGGTCAGGGTCAGACACCGGAGCAGCAACAGACAGACGAGAACGAGTGCTACGGTTGGGCGGGAGAGACGACTGGGATCGATCCGTTCCAGCCGGGTCAGTCGGGAGCAGCGGAGGTCGGCGGCATCGGCGGTTCTGGTGCCAAGGGTGCGGTGAAGGGCGCGGTTGGCGGCGCGGCGATCTCCGGCATGACTGGAGGGGACACCTCGGACGCGATGCTGGTAGGAACGGCGGTTGGTGCCGTCCGCGGGCGTCGGAAGGCGAAGAAGGCCAAGGAGGCCGAAAAGCAGCAGGCCGAGGCTGCAGCCAAGGCCGCCGATCAAGAGCGGGTCGACACCTTCAATCGTGCGTTCTCTGCCTGCATGGAAGGCCGTGACTATACGGTATCGTAAGTCTTTACACAACAACTAGATAAGTGCTGTAGTGTTGTCTAACACTTGAGAGGAGTTTTGCATGACGGGTTACAAAAGGTCGATAGGGCCCAGTTTTGTTGTTGCCCTTCTGGCGACACTGTTCGGGTGCGCCCAGGAGCCGGTGGTCGAGACCGCCGACGAGTTCGGGGGCAAGATCGCAAAAAACTATGCGGAGTCAGCGGAGTGGTGGGCCGACCCGATTCGGCCGCACGAGGACGCGCCGAACGTCATCATCTTCCTCCTCGACGACGTCGGTTTCGCCCAGGTCGGGAGCTTTGGCGGTCTGATCGACACGCCAAACATCGACCGCCTGGCGGAAAACGGTCTCCGCTACAACAACTTCCACACGACGGCCCTGTGCTCGCCCTCGCGCGCCACGCTCATGGCTGGGCGCAACCCACACGCGATCGGGCTGGGTAGCCACGCGCTGACGGCCATGGGTTTCCCCGGCTACAACGCGTTCGTTCCGCCGACGGCGAAGTCGGTCGCGAACTACCTGCAGGAGGAGGGCTACATCAACTACGCCCTCGGCAAGTGGGACCACACGCCGCTGTACGAGATCTCGCAGGTGGGGCCGTTCGAGCGCTGGCCGAGCGGCGAGGGCTTCGACCACGCCTACAACTTCATGGCGGCGGACGTGCACCAGTTCATCCCGGTCATGTGGAATGATCACACACCGGAGCCCTACCGCAAGACGTATCACCTCGATCAGGACCTCGCCGACCGCGCGATCATGTGGATCACGGGCCACAAGTCGCTCAAGCCCGAGGACCCGTTCATGATGCTGTGGGCGTCGGGTTCCATGCACTCGCCGCACCACGCGCCACGCGAGTACATCGAGAAGTACAAGGGCAAGTTCGACATGGGGTGGGACGCGGCGCGCGAGCAGATTATCGCAAACCAGAAGCGGCTCGGGATCATCCCGCCGGATACCAAGCTGACGGAGCGGATTGACCAGATTGAGGCCTGGGACTCGCTCGACGCTGACGAGAAGCGGTTGTACGCTCGCCAGATGGAGGTCTTTGCCGCCCAGATGGAGTTCGTCGACGAGCAGATCGGGCGCGTGGTCGCCGAGCTCGACCGCATCGGCGAGCTCGAAAACACGTTGATCTTCGTGACCGCCGACAACGGCGCCAGCGGAGAGGGTGGGCTTAGCGGGACGTTCAACGAGACCTACGTCCTCAACGGGCTCCAGACCCCCTTCGAGGCCAGCATTCGCTACGTCGACGAGTGGGGCAACGCCGACACCTACCCGCACTACCACGCCGGCTGGGCAATGGCCGGCAACACTCCGTTCAGGTACTTCAAGCAGTCGGAGCACCGCGGTGGGCAGCACGACGCGCTCGTCGTCCACTGGCCAAACGGGGTCGAGGCCAAGGGCGAGGTCCGTACTCAGTATCACCACATCTCGGACGTCGCTCCGACGATCCTCGAGGTGGCGCACGCCGAGGTCCCCGAGACGTATCACGGCATCCCGCAGGATCCGATGACCGGGGTGTCCATGCTGTACTCGTTCAACGACGTCGACGCGCCCACGACCAAGGTGCGCCAGTACTACGAGATGTTCGGCAACCGAGCCATCTGGGAGGACGGCTGGAAGGCGGTGACCCTGCACGCCAACCGGATGCCCTGGGACGTCAACGTGGTCCAGCCCTTCGACCAGGACGAGTGGGAGCTCTACCACGTGGCCGAGGACTTCTCGGAGAGCACCAACCTCGCGGCGCAGCACCCCGAGAAGCTCGAGGAGCTCATGCAGGCCTTCGATGACGAGGCCTGGGCCAACAACGTGTATCCCCTCTACGACGACATGATCACGCGTATCTCCGTGCAGCAGGATCGCTTGTTCGGGGATCAGAAGGAGTACGTCTATTACGCGCCCGGCGCGATCCGCATCGCCGAGAAAGCGTCGGCGCCGGTCAAGAATCGCTCCCACGAGATTGTGACCACCGTGGATCTGCAGGGGAACGAAGAGGGCGTGATCGCCGCGGTCGGCGGTATGACCGGCGGGTTCTCGATGTACGTCAAGGGAGGCAGGCTCCACTTCGACTACAACTACCTCGACGGTGTGCACTACCACCTGACGTCGCCGCCCCTGCCTGCAGGACCGACCGAGCTGAAGTTCAACTTCACCAAGACGGTCGAATTTGGCGGAACCGGCGAGCTCTACGTCAACGGCAGCAAGGTCGACGAGACAGACATGCCGAAGATGCACATCAGCACCTATTCGCTGGCCGAGACGTTCGACATCGGCCGCGACACGGGCACGCAAGTGGATCCGAGCTACGAGGGCGGTCCGTTCCCGTTCGTCGGTGCCCTCGACAGAGTCACGATCACGCTGAGGGACTAAGAATGATCCCGTAACTCGATAGAGAGGTGAACATGAACGCGAAACGAATGCTCGACGCGGCCGTCTTCGCGGCGTTGATTATCGGCGTATCGATGCTGATACCCGTCGCTGCCTCAGCGCAGCTCAACGGTCACAACCTGAGAGGCGACTTCGGGCTCGGTTCTGGCAGCCAGGCCCCGCCAGGGGTCTACGCCGGCATGTTCTACATCAACTACGACGTCGATTCGGTGCGGAACCGCAACGGTGATGAGATCCGGATCGGCGAAGGCGACGCCAGCCTGACCGTTCAGGGAATCGCGCCTGCGTTGTGGTGGGTCAGCCAGCATCAGCTATTTGGCGCCAACTACGCCTTTCTGGTCGTGCCGTCGTTCTTGAACACCGGACTTGAGGCTCCCGCACGAGGCCTCGACGTAGATACTGGACTGAGCGCTGGCGACCTGTACGTCCGGCCGATTGAACTGGGCTGGCATAAGCCGCGGGCCGATTTCTTGGCCGCCGTCAGCTTCTTCGCGCCGGTGGGGAAATATGACCCCGGAGCCCGAGACAACACCGGCCTCGGGATGTGGACGTTCGAGCTCTCCGGGGGCACGACGGTCTTCTTGGATGAGGCCCGGACATGGAACCTCGCGACCACGGCGTTCTGGGAGACGCACTCCGAGAAAGAAGACTCGAACGACAAGGTCGGGGACCTGTTGACGCTGGAGGGCGGTTTCGGGAAGTCGTTCGTGCAGGGCGCTATCAACATCGGGGTCGCGTACTACGCGCAGTGGAAGCTGACCGAGGACGAGATCGATCTGGCCCTGCCTGCGATCGAGCTTCTCACGTTCAACAAGCACCAGGTGTTCGGCATCGGTCCCGACATTACGTTTCCGATCGCCTCTGGACAGAAGCTGATCGCGTTGGTGAACGTTCGTTACGAGGTCGAGTTTGGTGCCGAATCGACAACAGAGGGCAACATGTTGGTTTTGTCGGCGTTGTTCCCGCTTGGGGGGATGGGGCCGGCTGAGTAGCCCGCGATCTGTCGTCGTTCTGTGCGCGTTGGCGCTCGTGGGAGGGAAGCACTCGCGCTCAGGATCGATCGGGTTTCACGCTTTGTCTTTCCCACAGCGTTCGTTGTGGTCATCTTATTCTCGCTGGTGATCTGAATTGCCAGGTCTGTTGCTGATTGGGAGGAGTCCTGTGTTGATGCTGAGTCGTAGCGCCCCGCTGATCGTGTCGATAGTCGCGTTGGCTGCTTGTGGTGTCGAAAGGCCCGCCGAGGAGATGTCCGAGCCGGAGGACGATACGATGCTCGTTGCTGCCGAGATCGACTCTCAGGCGGTCGACATCGCTCGTGGAGCCGTTCAGTTCCTGGCGAGTCAGGAGCGTTTTCATATGCGGGCGCGAACGGCTCGTGAGGTTGAGCAAGAGTCGGGTGAGTTTCTCGAGTTCACCGAGACCCGTGAGATCACCATACGACGTCCCAACAAGCTCTTCGGTATCGGCAGTCGTGACGACGGTCAGGTGAGACGTGTTTGGTACGATGGGGAGACGTTCACGGTCTACGATCAGGGCGAGAACGCCTATGGCCAGGTCCCGGTGCCCGACGACTTGGATGCGACGCTCGACTATCTCGAGACCGTGCTCGAAATGCCGATGCCGATGGCGGACTTGTTCTACAACGATCTATCGCACCTGGATGTCGAGATTCTGAGTGCGACGTACGTTGGCGAGAGTCGCGTGGAAGATGTGGAGTGCGACCACCTGGCGTTTCGGAATGACGCAGTCGATTGGCAGATGTGGATACAGCGCGGCGACACGCCATGGATCAGAAAGTTTGTGATCAACTACCGCGAGTTGCCGGGCGCGCCCCAGTTCGCGGCCGTGTTGGACGAGTGGGACCGGGCGCCCGCGACTCACGACGGGCTGTTCGAGTTTACACCACCCGATGATGCCGTTCAGATCGAGGTGTCGGTCCCAGCACCGATCGAGACCGAGGAAGGAGGCGACGGATGAGGCCAAGCCGGAGAGGTATTTGGATAGCGTTGATCGCGCTGGCCACGCTCTTTGTCATGCAAGATTACGCCGATGCCCAGCGGCGGGGCGGTGGAGGCGGTGGGAGGAGCGGCGGCGGGAGGAGCGTCAGTCGCAGCAGCGGAGCCAGCATGGGATCGGTCAGGAACAGCAGTTCCAGGTCGCGGAGTGGGTCGACGACGAGCCGGTCACGTCCCAGCACTAGCACACGTAGTCGGCCGAGCACCGCCGATCGATCGCAAACCGTCGATCGGTCAGGCAGTCGCGCACGTAGTCAGGACACGCGTGTCGATCGCAGCCAAGCCGAGCGGCAGGTCAGCGATCGGGATCAGGCACAGCGGCAAGGCGATCGAGACACGCGGCAAGGCGAACGCGGTGAGCAGCAGGAACAACGCCAGACTGATCGCGGCGAGCAGCAGGATCAGCGCCTGGAACAACGCGGCGAGCAGCAAGAAGGGCGGCAGGAATCTCGCGAGGACATCATCGAGCAGCGGCAGGACCTGGCTGACGAGATCCTCGATGATCGCAGCGAGGCTTGGGAGCGCGTCGAGTGGTACGAAGATCGTTGGCGGTACCACGCCACCAACATGATCGTGGCCGCGAGTTGGGCGTCGATGACGTGCGCACACACCACGGTGTACGTCGGCATGTACCCGTACTATCACTGCGGCGGCGTGTACTACGATCGAGTTTACTACAAGAGCGAAGTGACGTACGTGACGGTGTCGCCACCAACAGGCGGGGAAGTCGACAAGCTCGACAACCCATCAACGCTCGAAGTTGAGGGCGTCACCTACTACATCGAGAGCGACACGTTTTATCAAAAGGTCACCCGTGACGGCAAGGACGTGTACGTGATCGTCGACGCGCCGATCGGGGTGGAGGTCGATGACGTCCCGGACGCAGCAGTAGTCGTATCCGTTGGTGAGGTACAGTACCTCCAGTACGACAAGGTCTTCTACCGGCAAGTGGCGGGAGCGTCGCCCTCCAAGTACGTGATCGTCGCGTCGCCGTTCTAAAGCCATGCGGTCGGTGCTCCGGTACCTTCCGCCAGTGCTCCTGGTCGTTGTGGCCCTCCATCAGGCGATCCTCGTGGAGACGCGTGAGCTCACGCCGTGGCTTGGCGGCGGGTTCGGGATGTTTTCCACAACCGACGGTCCGGGAGATCGAATCGTGCGGGTGGTGGCGATCCTGCTGGTCGGCGAGCGAGATGTTCGAATCCCGTCCACGCTCGAAGACCGAACATATCGAGCCAGAGCGCTGCCGGAGGACCGCAGACTCCGGAATCTGGCTCGCGACGTCGCACATCTCGAACCGGTTGGGCGTCTCTCACCACGAGCGATACGAGTCGAAGTTTGGAACATCACGTTTGATCGCGAGACGCTGGCACCCAGCGTCGAGCGGCTCCGCACGTACGTTCATCGGTTGCGTTGATGGTAGCCGGCACGGGGATCGACCTCGTTCTGCGGCTGACGCTGGTGCTTCTCGTTCTCCAGCCGGTCGGCGGCCCCGCGGTTCGACCGTGGATCCTGTTGTTGGCGGCGGCTGGGCTCGTATGGGGACCGGCCCTTCGCCATCCCGCGCTCTGGTTCGCGCTGACACTGTTGACCGCGTTACGGGTGATCGCCGATTGGCCGTTGTCCGACAATCACGCCTATCTGCTTGTCTACTGGTGCCTGGCGATCGGGATCGCGCTCACACTTCCCGATGCGGAGAACGCGCTGTCGCTCAACGGTCGATTGCTGATCGGGCTGGTGTTCGCGTTGGCGGCGGGGTGGAAGTCGTTGAGCCCCGACTACATGGATGGGACGTTCTTCCGCGTGACGATGATTCGCGAAGATCGATTCGCGGGTTTGGCGATGGCCCTCGGCGGGATGAGCGAGGAGACGTTGGCGGTGGGTCGCGAGTATCTGGCCGGAGGTCCGCTCCGAAACGGCGTGGCGGCTCTCGAGACAGTGGCGTTTCGCCGGTTGGCGGGCGTCATCACGTGGGCAACGGTGGCGCTCGAAGCAGCCATCGCAGTGACGTTCTTGTGGCCCCGGCGAGATTGGATATCCCGCCATCGTGATGTGTTCCTGATTGCTTTCTTGGTCCTCGCCTACGCCGGGCCCACGGTAGCGGGATTTGGTTGGTTGCTCGTCGCGATGGGGTTGGCGCAGTGTGAACGGGAGCGACGAATCACGCGCACGTTCTACGTAGTCGCATTCGGATTGATTCTCGTGTACCGCGAATTGCCGTGGTTATCGATGCTCGCGGCGCGCGGCTAGAAGGAGCTAGCTAGATGGACGACCGTTCGATTGGAAAGCGGTTCCGCACCGCGCTGACCGACCCCACCGAGGGCGAACAGCCGAGCCGGATCTACCATCTGATTCTCGCGGTCTTGTTCCTGATGCTGCTAGCCCAGCCGATAATGGGCCGTAGCGTGGGTGAAGTCAGACCGATCGTGGTCTTGTGGGGCTTCATATTCTTGGGTTCGTTGCTCGCCGTGAGGCACCGCAAGGCTCTCTTCTGGTTCGGCGTAGTGCTCATGGTTCCGGCGGTTGTACTCCGAGTGTTGGGCCCGCTCTCGACAAATTGGGAATTGTGGCGGGACGGACTAGCGATCGCCGCGTTTCTCTTTATCGCCGTTGTGTTTCTGGTCCGCGTCTTGTCGTATCCTCGAATCACACCAGCTTCGGTGAGCGCTTCGCTCTGCGTCTACTTCATCATGGGGGTCGTTTGGGCGATCGCCTACGGCATTGTAGAGCGGCTCGCTCCAGGATCATTCAGCGGTCTCGACCAGGGAAGCGAACTCCCGAGTCAGTTCGTCTACTTTAGTTACGTGACTTTGACGACGCTGGGATATGGCGACATCACGCCGGTTGGGTCGGTGGCGATGACGTTGGCGACGGTCGAAGCGGTGGCCGGGCAGCTTTTCCTGGTCGGCGCGGTGGCGTATCTGGTGGGCCGTACCGTGGCCGGCGCACGGGATTGAAGCGTCGAAAGCTCATCTTGTTGGGGGTGGTGGTCGCGGCCGTCCTGGGGTTCGTTGTCGCGACGGCGTCCAATCCCGACCGAGAGCGCCCAACGGATCCGGTGGTGCTTGTCATCCTCGATGGGACAAACGAGGCCGTGTTCCGCTCGATGCTGGAAGCTGGCGAGTTGCCGCACCTGGGAAGGCTTCTGGCACCCGACTCGGCCGGCGTGAGACACGGCGTCTACACTGCGGCGACTTCGGTTTGGCCGAGCACGACCGGCCCCGCGTACGCACCCTTCTTGATGGGACTTTTCCCGGGCAAGTCTCACCTCTCGGGGATCCGGCAATACGTGCGCGCAGACAAATCATTCCGCGCCTACATAGGCCCGGACACGAAAACGATCAGCGAGGAACTGACCAAGGAGTTCCCGATCATTTACGAGGTGTTGGGGCGCGAGGAGACGTTCAATCAGGCGGGGTTTGTGACGCGCCGCGGGTGGCGTGACGATGGCCGTGTCATCCGTCCGCTGCACGAGAACTACTTCAGTCTGCCGGGTGCGATCGGGATGTACGGCTTCAAGAGGGTGGCCGAGAGCGACCTTCAAAACCTGCTCTCGTTCCTCAATTACTTGAGTCCTGGCTTCAGCACCAAACGGTTCAAAGACATCACGAACTTCGAGGGCGACCTTTTCCCCTGGGGCCGGTGGGGACGACGACGGTTACTCATCGAGGAGTTCTTCAGCGTCGCGAGCCTCGAGCGGGTGGTTCGTGAGAAGCGATGGTCAGCGCGCAAGCTCGGTTATCTACCGAGGTTCTCGATGATCTCGCTCCGGTTGCCCGACGACACGTCGCACCACCACGGCATGGGAGACGAGTATGAGCTGGCGCTGCGCCAGGCCGATGAGATTTTGGGCGCTATCGGCTACGTGTTTGGGCAAGAGGGGGCGCTCGACGATCTGACGATCATTGTCAGTGCCGATCACGGGACGAGCCCGGTCAGCCAGGGTCCCGACGCGCATTTCAACATCATCGCGCAGCTGGCCGATGAGACCGGTGTTGCGATCCATGATGCGCATCTGAACATGATGCGCGGGTCTGGGCGCGATATAAAGCGATGGCGGGAGGGTGAGCACCGGGAATGGTCGGGCATCGGCGCCGTCTCCGGCAACGGCAACGTTCAGCTCTACCTTCGGAAGCCCGGCGCCCCGCTCGATGACTGGACCGCGCGGCCATCGTACGAGGACTTGCGCGCGTATCCGGCGGCCGACGGCGAGCGCGTTGATTTGGTTGAATCGTTGCTCCAGTATCGACAGGTGTCGAACGTCTACGCGGCCGATCGCGATCGAGACGAGTACCGCGTGCTATCGCGTTCGGGCGAGGGATTGATACGCGTTCACCGTGATGGCGTGCGCGAGGAGTATTCGTACACGATAGAATCCGGCGCCGATCCGCTCGGGTACGCGTCATTCGAGGCGACGCGCGAGATGACAACCGGCGACTTCTACAACGGTGATCGTTGGGCCACGGCGACCCGCGATTCCGAGTTTCCGGATGGGGTCGTTCAGATCGTACAACTTCTGGACGGACCGAACTCCGGCGACATCATCGTCGACGCGGCACCCGGCTACGAGCCGTGGGAACAGATGCAAGAGGGGCTCCACGGAGCCCTGCGGCGCGAGCACTTGGTCGTTCCGCTCTTGATCTACGGACCCAAGCTCGATGCCGAGAAGGCCGAGCGATTGTTTGCGAACGGTCGCATGCCGCGCACGGTCGATGTCTACCCGACGATCCTCGAGCTATTCGGCATGGAACCACCCCAACGGATCGCTTGGGAGGTGCCGCGGTTCGGTGGGATCTTCGGATTCGATCAGCGTGAGGCCGATGTGCGGACCGACATCGATGGTCAGCCGCTCGACATTTGGCGTTAGTATAGATGACCACATGCTCGATCTCGATCCCCACCTTTAGGTTGGAGGCCATGCGGATGAAGATCCAGCGCGCAATACTGATCCTACTTCTCGTCTCCGGCGGATTCGCCGTCTCCGAACCGGTGATGGCACAGGAAGCAGCCGAACGCCCCAAGATCGGACTGACCCTGAGCGGCGGTGGAGCCAAGGGGTTTGCTCACCTCGGCGTCCTCAAGGTCCTCGAGGAGTACCGCGTCCCAATCGACTACATCACAGGTACGAGCATGGGTTCGATCATGGCTGGCCTGTACGCGTCCGGCATGACGCCGGAGGAGATTCAAGTCAAGATGGGCGACGTGGATTGGATCAGCCTGTTCCGCGACCAACCGCCACGCGAGGAGCTCGATTATCGCCGTAAAGAGGAGGAAACGCGCTACTCGTGGAACCTAGAGTTCGGCGTAAAGAAGGATGGCATCGCGTTACGCGGCGGCGTGCTGGCGGGACAGAAGATCGGGCTGTTGCTGCGCGAGAACACCCTGCACGCGAGCGCGATCGACGACTTTGACGATCTCCCGATACCGTTCAAAGCGATCGCGGCAGATCTCGAGACCGGTCAGTCGTACGTCCTCGAGCGAGGGGACCTGGCTCGTGCGCTGAGGGCCAGCATGTCGATTCCGGTGTTCTTTACCCCGGTCGAGATCGACGGCCGATTGCTGGTCGACGGTGGGATCACCGAGAACATGCCGGTTGACCTCACCCGCTCGATGGGTTCGGACGTCGTGATCGGCGTCGATGTCAGTGAGCCTCTGAAAAGCCGAGAAGAGATTACCAGTCTCTTTAGCGTCGTCGGTCAGCTGACCGGGATGTTGTCGCGCCTCAACGTCGAGGAGCAGCTACCGCGAGTCGACATTTTGCTCGATCCCGAGCTCGGCGGTCTGACGGGGACCGACTACCAAGCCGCGGCCGAGTTCGTAGCGATCGGAGAGGCCACCGCTCGAGCTCAAGCGGCAGAGCTCCAGAAGTACTCGCTGTCGGAAGCCGAGTATGCGGAGTACCGGGCCCGGTACCGGTACAAGCCCTCACCGCCAACCCGGATCGATTTCGTCGATGTCGAGGGAAACGACTTCGTCGATACACGCGTGATCCGATCCCGAATCCAGACCCAACCCGGCGATTCGCTCGATCCCACCGCGCTCCAGAGCGACCTGGCCAGCGTGTACGGGATTGGCGACTTCGAGCTGATCGATTGGGTGGTCGAGGAGCGAAACGGTGAGCAGGGTGTCGTCATCAAGGCGAAGGAGAAGCCGTGGGGCCCGACCTACGTGCACTTTGGGACGTTGCTCGACACCAACGGCGAGTTTACCAGCATCGTCAACGTTACGCGTTCTCAGCTCAACTCGCGCGGCGCCGAGTGGCGAAACGATCTTCAGTTTGGGTCAACGATCGGGTTTGATACCGAGTTTTACCAACCGGTCGAGTACAGACGCCACTACTTCGTTGCTCCGCGGCTCTTTTACCGCGATTCGGGTCAGGACCTCTTCGATGCTGACAACAACCGGGTCGCCGAGTATGAAATCAACCAACGGCAAGCAGAACTAGCTGTGGGGCGACGGTTGGGGCAGTACGGCGAGTTTCGAATCGGAATGTATTACGGGAACATTGAAGCCGTAGTGGGTACCGGAGCCGCAGACCTGCCTGAATTCGATGGCAGCACCGGGGGTTTTCAATCCCGTCTCGTGGTCGACCGTATGGACAGCGGGACTTTTCCCCGTCAGGGTTACATCGTGGATCTACGAGCGCTTCTTTCCCGCAAGGGTGTTGGCGCCGAGGACGGCTACAACAAGCTGGATCTTTTTGCGGGGAAGTTCTGGAAGCGGGATCGTCATAGCTGGTGGGCAGGGTTGAGGGCCGGCACGAGCCTCGGTAGCTCGATACCGGCCTATGACGAGTTCCTGCTCGGCGGTCTGTTTTCGTTGTCTGGGTTGGAGGACGGCGAGCTGCGCGGCCAGTACGTCGGCACCGGTCGGGTCGGATATGCCTATCAGTTTGCGCAGCTGCCGCCGCTGCTGGGCAAGGGGCTGTACGTCGCCGGGTTCATGGAGGCGGGGAACGTGTGGCAGGAGGGGAACGATATTCTCGAGGACTTGATCTATACGTGGACGGCGGTGCTCGGCGCCGACACGCTGTTTGGCGCCCTCTATCTGGGATACGGCGTCACCGACGACGGCGCCGATGAGTTCTACCTCTCGCTGGGTCGGCCACCGCGGTAAGCTCGATGCCAGTTGCCAGAGGATTCCTCCTTTTTCTGTGCTCGGTCGCTCCCGTTCTGACCGGGTGCCGATCATCCGATTCATATAGCGACGAACAAGCGTCGTTTGTGGGACGAGAGACGTGTGTCGGCTGCCACGCGGCCCAGGACTCCCTGTGGCGTGGTTCGGATCACGACCTGGCGATGCAGGTCGCCGATTCGACCACCGTACTTGGAGATTTCGACGACGCGTCCTTCACCAACTACGGCGTCACATCCACGTTCACGACCCGCGACGGCAAGTACTTCGTCCGCACCGACGGGCCTGATGGCGAGCTCGTCGAATATCAAGTCGCATATACGTTTGGGGTCGTTCCCCTACAGCAATACTTGATCGAGTTTCCCGGCGGGAGTTACCAGGCTTTGGGTATCGCTTGGGACGCGCGACCGGAGGGGGAAGGGGGTCAACGCTGGTATCACCTCTACCCCGATGAGAAGATCGATCATCAGGACGAGCTCCACTGGACCGGTCCCAACCAGAACTGGAACTACATGTGCGCCGAGTGCCACTCGACCGATCTGCGCAAGAACTACGATGTGGAGAACGATCGGTACGACACGACCTGGGCTGAGATCGACGTCGCGTGCGAATCGTGTCATGGCCCGGGATCCGATCACGTCGCGTGGGCAGAGTCGGGTGGGGACGAAGGCGACACCGGTCTGGCGATCGAATTCCACGATCGCCGCGGGGTCGAGTGGGTTCCCGACGTGACTACCGGAATCATGAGTCGCGTGCCCATTCCCACAGAGCGAACCGAGGTCGATGCCTGTGCTCGATGTCACAGTCGGCGGGCGGTGATCCGCGACGAGTACGAATACGGTCAGCCACTCATGGAGACCCATCTACCGGTCGTCTTGGAGGAGGGACTCTATCACGACGACGGTCAGATTCTAGACGAGGTCTACGTGTACGGGTCGTTTCTTCAGAGCACGATGTACGGCGCGGGTGTCACCTGTAGCGACTGTCACGAGCCGCACTCGCTAGCGGTGCGGGCGCCCGGCAATCAACTCTGCGCCACGTGCCATCTCCCGGCCAAGTTCGACACACCCGATCACCACTTTCACCCCGCCGAATCAACCGGCGCGTCGTGTGTCGAGTGTCATATGCCAAGCCAGAACTACATGGTCGTCGATCCGCGGCGGGATCATAGCATGCGGGTGCCGCGACCGGACCTGACGCTAGCGCTCGGCGCGCCGAACGCCTGCACGGCGTGCCACACCGATCGCGATGCTATGTGGGCGGTTCAAGCGGTGGAGGATTGGTACGGTCCGCGCTCGACCACACCGCACTACGGAGAAGTGTTTCGAGCGGCGCGCGCGGGCCGACCTGAAGCGGGTCCCGCGCTGGTGCAGATCGCAGACGACGACCGGTCGACCAACATCGTTCGTGCCACCGCGTTGTCGTTGATGCGGCCTTACGCCGGTCCGGGGGCCGCCCCGACGATTCAACGTGGCCTCGGTGACGGCGATCCGATGGTCCGCGCAGCGGCCGTCTCGGCGCTCGAGTTGGTCGGTCCAGACGTTCGGCTCGACATGGCGCAGTTTGCGCTCAGGGATCCCGTCTTAGGTGTTCGCGTCATCGCGGCTCGGGTTCTGTCGTCTGTTCCCAAGGATCTCTTCTCGCCGGAGCAGCAAGAGGCGTTCAAAAAGGCCAAGGCCGATTACATCGCGGCCCAACTCGTCAATGGCGAGCGGCCCGAGTCGCACCTGAACATCGGCCTGTTCTTCGCGTTCACGGAGGAGTTCGAGCGCGCGGAAGCGTCGTTACGGACGTCGCTCGCGATCGACCCCGGTTTCGTGCCCGCCTACGTCAACTTGGCCGATCTCTATCGCTTGCAGGAACGTGAGGACGACGCCGAGGCGTTGCTTCGTCAGGGACTCACGATGTCACCTGATGACGCTGACCTTCACCACTCGCTAGGGCTCTTGTTGGTGCGGCAAAACCAACAGCAGGAGGCGGTCGATGAGCTCGAGCGAGCCGTCGAGCTCAGGCCCGATCAGGCGCGCTACGCGTATGTTTTCGCCGTCGCTCTGCACTCCGCGGGCGAAACCGGTCGCGCCTTGACGACGCTGGAGAACGCGCGTCGACTAAACCCCAACGATCCCGAAGTGCTGGCCGGTTTGGCGACCCTGAACCGTGAGGCAGGATCACGGGCGAAGGCGATTCGATACGCGGAGGAGTTGGTGGCGTTGCGGCCCGGGGATCCAAACGCGCGAGAGTTGCTCGAAGAGATCCGCCGCGGTAGCGCCGGAGATTGATGTCTATAAGGAGGGTTGGATGAAGTACGGTGTTTTCGTGCTGATGATGGCGATGGTGATCGGCTGCGGGGGCGGTGACGGGCCCGGGGGTGGCGGCTCGGCCGGTGGAAGCGAAGAGTCCGGCTCACTGGTCGATGGATCGGACGTCCCGGGCCTCGATCAGCTCCTCGAGCCATGGTCCGGCGATTTCGACGCCATGGTGGAACGCCGCATTATCCGGGCGCTCGTGGTACACAGTCGAATGTTCTACTTCCTCGATGGCGGTCGGCCCCGGGGTCTGACCTACGAGGCGATGAGGATGTTCGAGGAGGGGATCAACGAAGCCCTCGGGACCGGTCACCTCAAAGTGCACGTGGTCATGATCCCTGTCGCACGGGATCAGTTGATCTCAGCGCTGGCCGAGGGTCGTGGTGATATCGCGGCGGCCAACTTGACGATCACACCGGAGCGACTCGAAACGGTCGACTTCTCGGATCCTCTCCTATCCGGTGTCAGGGAGATCGTCGTAACAGGGCCAGGCGTGACCGCCCCGCAATCGATCGAGGATCTAGCGGGGACCGAGATCCACGTTCGCGCGTCGAGCAGCTATTACACGTCGCTGGTGAAGTTGAGCGAAGAGCTCGAACAGGCGGGGCTCGAACCGATCGATGTTGAGCCGGCCGACGAGCTGCTCGAGGACGAGGACATCCTGGAGTTGGTCAACGCCGGCATCCTGCCGGCAACGGTGGTGGATAGCCACAAAGCAGATTTCTGGGCTAAGGTGTTTGACGACATCACGCTGAACCCGGGTGTCACCGTGCGGACCGGTGGCGAGATCGGATGGGCGTTTCGAAAGGGCAGCCCGGAGCTAGCAGGGACCATCAACGAGTTCGTTCGTGAGCACAAGAAGGGCACGCTAATCGGCAACATGACCCTCAATCGTTACCTCAAGGACGTGGACTACGTCGTCAACCCAACGGCGGGGGAGGATGGTCGCCGCCTTGGTGACACCGAGTCCGTTTTTCGAAAGTACGCCGAACAGTATGAGTTCGATCCGCTCATGGTGACAGCGCAAGCGTACCAGGAGTCGCGCCTCGACCAAAGCGTGGTCAGCAGCGTCGGCGCGCTCGGAGTGATGCAGATCCGTCCCAGCACGGCTGAAGATCCCAACGTCGGTATATCCGGCATAGAGAAGCTCGACAACAATGTCCACGCCGGGGTCAAGTACATGCGTTTTATAAGCGACCGTTACTTTTCGGATACTGAAATCGACCGGCTGAACCAACATTTGTTGGCGATAGCGGCGTACAATGCTGGGCCCGCCAGGATCGCTAAGCTGCGCGCGAAAGCTGCCGAGCAGGGGCTCGATCCGAACGTGTGGTTCCGGGGCGTCGAGCGCGTCGCCGCCGAGGAGATCGGTCGCGAGACGGTCCAGTACGTGAGCAACATCTATAAGTACTATCTGGCCTATCAACGCATGGCTCAGCTCGAGCGTTTGCGGGACGAGGCGAAGGAGGGATCTTGAGATCAGGCGTAGTACTCGCTGTTGTCTTGGCAGCCGTCGGCTGGGTCGGTAGCGCCGCAGCTCAAGAAGAGGATGCGGGTTGGCCACGCGAGCGACAGGCGGATGACGGGAGTGTGGTCATTGTCCACCAGCCGCAAATCGAATCGTGGCAGGACCACGCCTTGTTGGTCGGCGACATCGCATTGGAAATCGTGCCTGTCGGGACAGCTGATACCGCCGTCGCCGCGCTCCGGATGCAAGCCGGTACCGAGACCGATCTCGAGTCGAGGAACGTCGTTCTCTTCGACAAGGAGATCCTCGAGCTGACGTTCGTCGATGCCGACGCCGACTCCGCGAGGCTGACCCAGATCGTTACGTCAGCTGTAGAGAACGGTGCCCGCTCGATATCCCTTGATCGGCTGCTGTCGATGCTGGAGAACACCGACGTCGAGGCACCGTCGGTCGAGGTCTCTGTCGATCCACCGATGATTTTCGCGAGTCGAGGTGACGCTCGGTTGGTAGTCATCAACGGGGATCCCGCCTTGGCCGAAATCAAAGACACCGAGCTCCAGTTCGTGGTCAACACGAATTGGGACCTCTTCTATCACACCGGGGGAAAGCGGTACTACCTGTTGGACAAGCGGACCTGGTTGATCGCCAAAGAGATCGACGGCTCATGGAAGGCGACCGATGAGCTGCCCGACGACTTCCAAGACCTTCCGGCCGACTCGAGCTGGCAACATGTACGCGAAAAGGCGACCGGTCGGCTTGACGTCCCGGACGCGAGTCCAAAGATCTTCGTCAGCACCGAGCCGGCAGAGCTGATCCTTATCAAGGGCGAGCCGAGGTACATACCGATCGACGGTACCAAGCTGACGTATCTCGAGAACACGGAGAGCGACGTGTTCCGGCACACCGAAGAGAAACGGCTCTACTATCTCGTTGCCGGTCGCTGGTTCTCGGCGCCGGGGTTGGACGGACCGTGGGCGACTGTCGCTGCGTTGCCCGCCGATTTCCAGGAGATCCCGGCTGAGCACCCGCGGGGCAGCGTGCGTAGCTCAATAGCGGGTACGCCGGAGGCGGAGGAGGCGGTTCGGGTAGCCCAGATTCCCCAGAAGGCGGTCGTCGATCGCGGCGAAGCATCGGTAGAAGTGACATACGCCGGCGAGCCGCAGTTTAGCGCGATCGAGGGTACGGGAATGCAGTACGCAGTGAACACATCAGCCGATGTGATCCTAGCGAACGACGTTTACTGGCTTTGTTATCAGGGCGTCTGGTTCCGAGGCGGCACGCCCCAGGGACCTTGGAACCTGGCGGACGAGGTCGACGCGGACATTTACTCGATCCCACCTTCGTCGCCGGTCTATCACGTCACGTACGTCAAGATCTACGAGTCGACCGAAGAAACGGTGACGGTAGGCCACACTTCCGGTTACACCGGTACTTACGTCGTAAGCGGTGTCGTCGTGTGGGGAACCGGTTACTACTACGATCCGTGGATCTACTACGACCCGCTCTATCCGTACTACCCGGTCTACTACCCCTACGCGTACACCTACGGAGCGGGGACCTACTACAACCCGTATACCGGCACTTACGCGCGAGGGGCAGCGGCCTATGGTCCGTACGGCGGGGCGGGTTACGCGGCGGCGTACAACCCGACCACTGGTACTTATGCTCGGAGTGCAGCGGCGTACGGACCCTACCAGGCGGGTCGCGTCTCGCACGCGTACAACCCGCGGACGCAGACATCGGCTACGTCATATCAACGCGCGAATCCATATTCGCAGTGGGGCGAGACGGTGGTGCAAAGGGGAGACAAGTGGGCCCACACTGCTCACTACGCCGAAGGTGACGGGGCGATAGCCGGGTTTCGGACATCCGAGGGCGCGCGCGGGGTTGGGGTCGTCGGCGATGATGGGTCCGCTGGCGCCATCCAGACCAGGTCAGGTGACCTCTACGTGGGCAAGGACGGGGACGTCTATAAGCGCGGCGATGATGGTTGGTCGAAGCGCGGTGATGGGGGTTGGAGCTCGGTCGAGGTGCCAGATGATCGTGCCCAGCAGGCGAGGGAGCGTGTGGACGGCGCCCGGGCACAGGATCGTGCCCGCGCGCAGGATCGTGCATTAGCCGAGGGGGGAGCCCCGACGCGAGCCAACCGTTCCGAGACCGCCCGCAATCGAAGCTGGGACGGAACGCAGTCGAGCCTCGGTCAGAGCCTGCGCACCGACTTGGCCTCGCGCAGCCGCGGAAACCAGCGCACGTCTGACTACCAGTCCTGGCGAAGTAACTCGGGGAGCCGCAGCGGCAACGTGCGCAGTGGCGGTGCACGCAGCGGAAGCATGCGCACCGGCGGCGGTATGCGTAGCGGTCGCAGTGGCTTCAGCCGGGGTGGTGGTGGTCGCCGGGGTGGTGGCCGGCGACGCTAGGGCGATCCCCGTCCGGCGCTTGACACCCCAGCGCCGCAGCCTCTAAACTCCTGCCTTCAAGCTCGATCTGAGCTTGGCCTTCCTATCTGTTGTGATTAAAGGCGGTTAGCCGGGCTCCTCGGAGGCGGTTTCGATGGAACAACGACGCCCAACGATGATCATCGCGTGGGCCCTTTTGTTGGCCCTCTTCGTGTGGTCGATTCGGCCTGTGCTGTCGCCGATCGTGCTGTTCCTGGCGCTGGTCTACCTGCTGACGCCGCTGTTCGGTACCGAGACCTACCGCCGGCTGGTCATCGCCCTCGGTACGTTGACGCTGTTGTGGCTGGTTCACGTCGGCGGCGCGTTCCTGGCGCCGTTCGCACTCGGGTTGATTCTGGCCTACGTGGCGGATCCGCTGGTCGACCGGTTGGAGCGACAGGGGATCGGCCGGGCGTGGGGGGCGGTAGCGGTGGTGGGTTTGGCGGGCCTGTTCGTCGGGCTGGCGCTGGTGCTCGTCATTCCGATGGTGTTCGACCAGGGGCGCCAGTTCCTGGAGGACCTGCCGGAGATGTTGGCCGGGTTGCAGCGTTGGTACGAAGCGCAGATCCAAGCGTTCGCCGACAGTCCACTGCCGCTCATCCGCGACATCCAGTTCGAACGCGCTCTGGAGATCGAGAGCCGGGACGTGATGGCTTTCATCAGCGAGCAGATCCGTTCGCTCCAGCCCTCTTGGGGTGCGGCGATCGGTCTGGGCCGGGGCGTTCAGACAGCGTTCACGATCCTGGGCTACGTAGTGCTGACGCCTGTACTGACGTTCTACCTGCTGCGCGACTTCCACAGCATCGAGCGGTCGGTGAGCCGGGTGGTGCCGCGAGATCATCGCAAGCGAACGCTTTCGTTTCTCAATACCTACGACTCGCTGTTGGGCGAGTACCTGCGCGGCCAGCTGCTGGTCGCGCTGTTTGTCGGCTTGGCGACCGGCATCGGGTTCTGGATCGTCGGTTTCCCGAACGCGGTGTTGCTCGGTGTCATCGCTGGGGTGTTCAACATCGTGCCGTACCTGGGGTTGGTGGTGAGCTTGATCCCGGCGCTGTTTATCGCACTGGTGACGGTGCCGATCTGGATCTCGATCCTGAAGGTGGCCGGTGTATTCCTGGTGGTTCAAGCGTTCGACAGCTACTTCCTGTCACCAAAGATCGTCGGCGACCGAGTTGGTTTGCACCCGGTATGGGTGATGTTGGCGATCGTGGGGTTCGGTTCGTTCTTCGGTCTGATCGGGCTCCTGCTGGCGATTCCGCTCGCGGTGCTGATCAAACTGCTGATCGAAAACACTTTCTCCGCCTACCAGAAGTCGGTCTACTACCGAAAAGCCGACTCGGTCCACGACGAGGACGCGGCATGAGTTTGCCGGTGGTCGCCATCGTCGGCCGCCCTAACGTCGGCAAGTCCACGCTCTTCAATCGGTTCCTCGGCGGGACCACGGCGATCGTCGACGATCAGCCCGGAGTGACGCGGGATCGTCACACCGCCACGGCCGAGTGGAACGGCCGCACATTCACCCTGATCGACACCGGTGGTCTCGTTCCCGAGAGCCAGGAAGGGATGGAGCGAGAGGTCAACGCTCAGATTGGGGCCGCCATTGACGAGGCCGACGTGTGTTTGCTCGTCGTCGACGCGCAGGCCGGCATCACGGCCACCGATCGGGACGCGGCGATAATGCTGCGCGAGAGCGGACGGCCGGCGATCCTTGCCGCAAATAAGATCGATCGCACGCGCCAGCATGGGCTGGTGTACGAGTTCTTCGAGCTCGGTTTGGGTGAGCCCCGCTCGGTCTCGGCGCTGGCGGGGACCGGTTCGGGCGACTTGCTGGATGCCGTCGTTGATGCGTTGCCGCCAAAGAGCGGTGACGAGCGATTGGACCCCGATGAGGTTGCGATTGCCGTTTTGGGAAAGCCCAACGTCGGCAAGTCTTCGTTTCTCAATCGACTACTCGGCGAAGAGCGGTTCATCGTCTCGCCGGTGGCGGGCACCACCCGTGACGCCATCGACACGACGATGAAGTATGACGGGCGGCGGATCCGGTTGGTCGACACCGCCGGGATTCGGCGCCACGCGGCGCTAAGGGTGGGCGTCGAGTACTACACGTATCTCCGCGCGGTGCGGAGCTTGAACCGGGTTCAGGTGGCGATCGTCATGCTTGACGCCACTGAGTCGTTGTCTCGACAGGATATGCGCATCTTGAACTTGGTCGAGGAACGGCGCCGCGGGATCGTGGTGTGCGTCAACAAGTGGGACCTGGTCGAGAAGGATGAGCGCACCGCCAGCGGATACGAGACGGCATTTTGTGAACAAGCACCGCGGTTGGCGTACGCGCCGATCGTCACGCTGAGCGCGCTGACCGGGCAACGGGTCCGGCGGACGCTCGACGAAGCGATCCGCGTGGCCGACGAGTGGCACAAGAAGATCCCGACGCCGGACCTCAATCGCGTGCTTCATGCGGCCACGACGAGGGTGCATCCGCCGCAGTCCAAAGGCCGGCGCGCGGGCCGGGTGGTGCGGATCCTGTACGGCCACCAGGTCGAGACGGGTCCGCCGCTGATCCTGTTCTACTCGAACGACCCGGCGGCGATTCCGGAACACTATCGGCGGTACATCGAACACCAGGTACGCGACGCGTTCGGTTTTGTCGGTGTACCGCTCAAGATGTTCTTCCGGCAGGCGACGTCGCGATCTAGAACCAAGGTGGGTATGACCGCCGACGAGAACGCACGGTGAGCGCGGTCGGGGGGATCGTATTGGCGTATTTGGCGGGCTCGTTCCCGTCCGCGTTCTTGGCGGGCAGGGTGTGGGGGGTCGATCTGTCGAAGGTCGGCAGCGGCAACTACGGTGCGACCAATGTCTATCGCAATCTCGGCAAAGGGCCGGCGTTGGTCGTGCTGGTGTTCGACGTCGCCAAAGGATTCTTGCCGGTTTGGTTTCTACCGCGCTGGTTTGCGGGTGGAGTCGAGCCTAGCACCTACGCGGTGGTGTTGGGTGTCGCGGCGGTGGCCGGGCACGTGTACTCGATCTTTCTGGCGTTCAAGGGTGGCAAGGGGATCGGCACCGCGGCCGGCGTGTTCTTGGCGCTCGCTCCGTTGGCTGCTGGGTTAGCCGCGGTGGTTTGGTTTGCGGTCGTCGGGTGGCGCCGAGTCGTGTCGCTGGCATCGCTGTGCGCGGCGCTGGTGCTGTTGATCGCCGTGTGGGTGTTGTACGCCGGCGGCTTGCCAACGAGCTGGCCGTTGGTGGCGCTGACCACGTTCCTGACGGCGTTTGTCTTCTGGACCCATCGCGAGAACATCGGACGTCTGAAGCGCGGCGAAGAGAAGCAGATCCGGCCGAGCGGTCCAACGGGAGCGGGGTCGACGTGAGCGATCGTTGCGTCATCGCCGTGGTGGGCGCCGGCTCGTGGGGAACGGCACTGGCGGATCTCTTGGCGCGGAATGGCCACATCGTCCGGTTGTGGGGGCGCGACCCGAGCCTGGTAGCCGCGATCCGCGACACCGGACGCAACCCGCGGTACCTGTCGGAACACGAGTTGAGCCCCGACGTCGAGCCGACGGACGACTTGGAGCAATCGGTCAGCGGCGCCGGGATGATCGTGTCGGCCACGCCGAGCCACGCCGTTCGCGAGGTCATGACGAAAGCCGCTCCCCACATCGCCGACCACGCGATCATCGTCTCGACCTCTAAGGGGATTGAGAACGAGACGCTCAAACGGATGACCGAGGTGTTAGCCGAGGTTCTGGAGTCCGGTCGTGCCGCCCGGGTGTCGGTGTTGTCGGGTCCGTCGTTCGCCGTGGAGGTGTGTCGCGGCTACCCGACGGCGGTGACGCTGGCAGCCGAAGATCCGGTGGTGGCGGAGAGCGCGTGTGAAGCGTTCGCCGGTTCCCGATTCCGAGTCTACACGTCGAACGATGTCGTGGGGGTCGAGTTGGGTGGGGCGGTCAAGAACATCGTCGCGATAGCGACCGGGATCGCGGACGGTCTCGAATACGGCCACAACGCCCGCGCGGCGCTCATCACACGCGGGCTGGCCGAGATCTCACGGCTCGGCACGGCGCTGGGTGGCGAGCGACTGACGTTCATGGGGTTGGCCGGTCTTGGCGACCTAGTGCTGACTTGCACCGGCGAGCTGTCCCGCAACCGGACTGTCGGCGTGCGGCTGGGTCGCGGCGAGACATTGGACGCGATCCTGGCCGACATACGGATGGTGGCCGAGGGGGTACGCACGACCCGGTCAGTGCACGACCTTGCGCTGCGCGCCGAGGTCCAGATGCCGATCGCGAATCATGTCTACGAAATGTTGTACGAAGCCAAGAGCCCACGGATCGTGGTAGAGGAGTTGATGGCTAGGGAACTAAAGCCCGAGTTCGAGCGGAGGTAAGCGATGGCGTTGAACCCGATTGCGAAGAAGGAATACTACTCCATCGGGGAGGTGTGCGAGATCACCGATCTAAAGCCGCACGTCCTGCGGTACTGGGAGACCCAGTTCAAAGGGTTGGCGCCGGTCAAGAACCGGGCCGGCAATCGCGCCTACCGCAAGCGCGAGATCGAGATGGTGCAGCTCGTCAAGGAATTACTCTATGACCAGAAGTACACCATCGAGGGTGCGCGACAGCGGTTGGCGGAGATGCGGAAGGGCAGCGGCCAGTTGTCGGTCGAGCTCGATGAGGCACGGGTCAAGGACACGTTCGAGACGCTGGCCCGCGATCTCGGGAAGCTGATCGAGTACGTCGATGCGTTTCATCGCGGCGACGTCGGGCCCGGTGAGGGCGACGCCGACTAAAGGAGGGGCACCTTGAATCGAGAAGCGACGTCGGTGAGCGAGCGACAGGAAGCGGGCCCGTCCGGCGGGCTGAAGTTCCCGGGCAATCTGGCAGCCGACATCGAAGGCCGGTTGGCGGTTTCAGATTCGGGTAATCACCGCATCGTGTTCGGTCATGTGGTTGGAAACTCATTCGAGGTCCGAAAGGTGATCGGCGGTACCGAGTCCGGGTTCGCCGATGGCTCGACCGACGAAGCGGCGTTCAACGAGCCGCAGGGATTGACGCTCTCAGGTGACATGTTGATCGTCGCCGATCGCGGGAATCACGCCGTGCGGATGGTCGATCTCGCTTCCGACGAGGTCGCGACGATGGGCGGGACCGGGGAGTTGGCCGGTCACGCGGTCGCACCCGGCAACGCGCTCGAGACCGCGCTGCGTTCCCCGTGGGACGTGCTGCTGTGGAACTACGACCTGTTCATCGCTATGGCCGGCGCGCACCAGATCTGGCGGCTCGACCTCAAGTCGGGGCAGCTCGCGCCGCACGCCGGCTCGGGAGCCGAGCACATTACCGATGGTCCGCCCGAGACGGCTGCGCTGGCGCAGCCGATGGCGCTTGCCACCGACGGCGAGCAGCTGTTCTTTGTCGATGCCGAGTCGTCCGGCGTACGCACGGTCGGGTTCGAGCCCGGGTCGGAGGTGACGACGCTGGTCGAAACGGGTTCGTTCGCAGGGCTTGCTTGGGCACAAGGCGTTCACCGGTTGTGGATCGCCGACACCTATAACCACAAGCTTAAGACTTTGGAACCCGCGAGCCGGGTGGTTGAGGAGGTGGAGCCGTTCGAGGCCCAGCTCGACGAGCCGATGGGCTTGGCTTCGGCCGGTCACATGGTGTACGTGGCGGATACCAACCACCACCGGATCTTGCGCGTCGATCAGATCGACAAGCGGGTGGTCGAGTTGGAGTTGGAAGGGCTGAGCGACTGAACGACACTCTTCGGGCCGCACCCATGCTCGTGCTCTCGGCATCGCTGTTGGCGGGATCGGGCGTCGAGCATTCCTCGCCTACTGTCTTATCCACCTCGCCGGTTGCGCACGCGACCGCAGCCGATGCGGCGACTCCGTTGTCGATCGAGTTCGACCAGCCGGTTGATCGAACCAGCGTCACCGCAGCCACGTTCCGCGTCTTTGGCCGGTGGTCGGGTCCGGCGGCCGGTGAATTGAAGGTCGACGCCGGCGATCGACGGATCCGCTTCACGCCCGTCGAGCCGTTCTTCGCCGGCGAGCGGGTGATGGTATCGGTGTCGCGTGAGATCAGGAGCGCCGACGGCACGCCGTTGGCCCACGGCCACGCGTGGAGCTTTCGCGTGCGGACGCGTGGCGGCGGCTTCGACCATCCAGAAGCGTTCCGGATTCCGGTTCGCGACCCCGGCGAGAAAACGGTCCAGACGTACGGCGCCTACGCCGGTGATCTCGACGACGACGGATGGTCGGATCTGGCGATCGTCAACGAGCGCGGCCACGACATCCGTGTTTACCGCAACGATGGCGCTGGCGGGTACGGGGAGCCGACGGCGCGATACGCGGTCACGCCCGGCATGTTCCCGAGCCCCAGCGAAGGCGCCGATCTAAACAATGATGGTGCGATGGACCTGGTAGTCGCCGGTGGCGGCAGCGACAAAGTCGACGTGCTGCTTGGCAACGGTGCGGGTGGTTTTCAGCCATCGGCGACGTACACCGCCGGCCCCTCGGTCCGTTGTATCGTCGTGCTCGACCTCGACGGCGATGGCTTCGACGACGTGGTCGTCGCGAGTCGCTTGTCGAGCGACCTGACGCTGTTCCGAAACCAGGGCGATGGAACGCTGGCTGACGCGACTCGGGTCGACACCGGTGGTGATCGCGAGACCGCGTGTGCGGTCGCGGACGCGAACGGTGACGGCATCCAGGACGTCTTCGTGGGCGCGCTCGAAAGCCGCGAGCTGGTGCTGCTGCTGGGCGACGGCGAGGGCGGGCTCGCGGTCTCGGACCGAGTGACGGTCGACGGGTTGCCGTGGATGCTGGCCGCGGGCGACGTCAACGGTGACGGCAACGCCGACGTCGTCTCGTCAAACTCGCGCGGTCACACCGCATCGGTTGCGCTGGGCGACGGCGAAGGCGGGTTCCTGTCGGTCCGCGACTATCCAGCTGGCCAGCGACCGCTGGCGATCGACCTCGGCGATCTCGACGGCGATGGTGATCTCGACATGGTCGTTTCGAGCTACGACAGCGCCAACTTCATATTGTTCGAGAACGATGGCCAAGGGAACTACAGCGTGGCGCTCACACTGCCGGCGCCGGCCGCGGGCTCTTGCGCCGTGCTGCACGACCGCGACAACGACGGCGATCTCGACATCACCGGGATCGACGAAATAGACGACATCTTGATCTTCTTCGAGAACCGGGGCGCCGCTACTCCGTCGGGAGGGTAGGCTGGCTGCTTTCGGTGCGGATCACAATGTCGCGCCGTGGGAACGGGATCTCGATCCCGTGCTCATCGAACGTTTTCTTGATCTGGTCACCAATCGTGTCACCGATCGCGCGTCGGTCACGCGCCTGTGTAATCCACACCCGAAGCTCCAGATTGACGGAGGACTCGCCAAACCCGCGGGTGATGACGACGGGTGCGGGGTCCGCCATGACCCCGTCGGTCTTGGTAGCCGCCTCGACGACCAGCTTCTTGGCTCGCTCGGCATCCGCATTGTAGGCGATCCCGAACGGTATCCGAAGCCGAATGTGCGGTCCCGACGCGGTGTAGTTGATGATGTCACGACGCATGATCTCGTTGTTCGGCACCACGATGATCAGGTTGTCGGGGTTTCGTATCTTGGTCGCCCGGAGCCCGATCTCGATCACGTCGCCCCAGGAACCGGTCTCGGTGGGAGCGTTCCACAGCTCGATCCGGTCGCCGACCTGAAACGGGCGATCCATGATCAAGAGCAGCCCCGCGATCAGGTTGGACAGGGTGTCCTTGGCGGCCAGCGAGACACCGAGCCCCATGACGCCGGCACCGGCCAGGATCGGCGTGATGTTGATGCCGAGAAACGTCAGCGCGATCAGGACGCCGAGGCCGACCACGAGCCCGCGCACGATCCGATTGAGCAGCGGCAGCGCGGTGTCGTCGAGGCGGCTCTCGGTTCGCGGTGCGACCTTCTCTTCGAATACACGCAGCGCGCTCGACACAAACGCGCTGATCGGAAGCGACAGCGCCACGATCCAGACCGCGCCGATCGTGCGCGACAATTGACCCAGCTCCCAGATCTGGGTTAATCGCCAGCCACCCCAGAAAACGATCGATATCAGGACGACCCGGCGAATGAGTTGGATCACGAGATCGTCGAGGTCGGTTTTGGTGCGGGACGTAAGGTGTTGCTCGATCCGTCTGAGGATCCATCTCGCAGCAAGCCAAATGACGACTACGAGGAGGAGTTGACCGACTGAGATGACGAGTCGCGGGGCGGCAAACGCCCACGCTGAGTCGATCCACGCCTGATAGTCGAATTGCCCGAGGTCGAATCCCAAGAAGTCCATCGCGGAGGGACGATAACAGCCGTCAGCGCGGCTTCACAACCACGACCTGTGTGGTCGGCCACCCGCCGGGCGGACGATTAGCTTGCCGTCTTCTCCAGTGTTCGACCGGGACGAGAAGAGATGACGCACCCAAGCCAATCCGTGACTCAGCTACGCGGCGCGATGAAGGTCGCCCTCGCGGTCGCGGCTCTCCACGCCGCAAATGACGCCTACGCGGCGTTTGTCCACCCGCTCCTGCCGCGTCTCATGACCAAGCTCGACATGTCGATCACGGGAGCGGCCGTGGCCACGATGTCGCTTTCGATCGCCGCGTCGTTGGCGCAACCACTGCTCGGCCACTTCGCCGACCGGCGCGGCCGGAGACTCATGATCGCCCTGGGTCCCGTCGTGAGCGGAATTTTTCTGTCGATGATCGGTTGGGCACCGACGTTTGGCATGCTGCTGCTGCTTCTCGCCGCTGGTGGGCTCGGCAGCGCGGCGTTTCATCCGCCGGCCGTTGCCGTCGCGGCGCATGTCACCGGTGGGCGGGGAAGTGGGATGCGACACGCCGTCTTCTCGTCGGGTGGTACCGCCGGCTATGCCGCGGGGCCGTTAATCGCTGTCTGGATTGTAGCGTGGCTCGGTTTCCGCGGGTTGTGGGTGGCGGTCATCCCGGTCGTGATCCTGGCGATCGTGCTGTATCCAGTACTTCCGGCGGGAGCGGCGCTCGCCCCCGCTGGTCCATCGCTGACTGTGGGCAGGTTGGCCCGGTCGCTACGAGGACCATTCGGGCTCCTGTTCGGCGTCAGCGCGATCGCCGCGTTCTTCCAACGCGTGTTCCTGACGATGGCGCCGATCGTCAACGCCAACGCGGGACTCTCGGAGATGTCCGGCGCGTATGCGCTATCGCTGTATTTGGCGGCACAGGCCCTTGGCGCGCTGACCGGTGGGTACCTGACCGATCGCGTCGATCGCCGTTGGCTACTGGTGGTGCTCACACTGGCCGCGTTGCCGACCCATTTCTTTGCGTTCTGGTTCCCGGTGGGCAGCGTCGCGGCGTTGGTCTCGATGGCGCTTGCGGGCTTCGTCAACATGTCGGTCCTGCCGCCGATCGTCGTTATCGCTCAGGAGATTCGGCCAGATCGCGCCGCGCTCTACTCCGGTATCGTGATGGGCTTGGCCTGGGCTGTTGGATCGGTCGGGGTCCTGGCTGCCGGCGTCCTTGGCGACGCGATCGGCGCCCGCGAATCAGCGCTGGCGGTTACCCCAATCATGCTGGCAGCGACCTTCCTGGCGCTCCACCCGGCGCTAAAGCGGCACGGACGTCCGATTGAGGTTGTATCTGAGGTGGAGTGACGTAAGTTGTTGAATAGGAGGGTTCAAGAGATGAGAAACATGCTCTACAGCGTTCTGTTGACGGCGTTCGTCTTGGTCGCGATCGCCACACCAGCGATAAGCCAAATCGCACCACTCGAATACTACATCGACCTGCGAGACCGCTCTGAAGACCTGTTCCACGTACGGCTGACGGTCGAGAACCTCGGACCCGACAATGCGATCTACCAATTCGCGTCCACCGCGCCGGGAACGTACCAGGTGATGGATGTGGGCCGGTTCGTGCAATCGTTTCAAGCCTTCGACGGGGACGGCGAAGCGTTGGAAACGGAACGAGCAGCGGTCAACCAATGGCGCATTCAAGAGCCTGCCCGGGTGCGTTCAATCGAGTATGCGATCGCCGAGACGTGGGACACACCAGTCGAGGTGCATCCGATCTATCCCATGGCGGGAACCTCGATCGAGGCGAACCACGTGTTGTTCAACGCGCACGCAGTGGTCGGCTACCCGGCCGGGCTCCAGGACGCACCTGTCCACGTGCATCTCGAGTATCCCGACGGTTGGCAGGTCGGCACGGCGCTCGAACGAGCCGTTGACGATGGCTTCGCTGCGGACGACTACGACCACCTGGTGGATTCGCCGATCCTGCTTGGCCAATTGACTCTTGCCAGCACTGAAATCGGCGGTGCGGTGGTCGAGATCTATACGTACTCGAAGAGCGGCGGCGTCCAATCCGAGCAGCTACTCGAGTCGATGCGTGAGATGTTGCAGTCAGCGAGCGAGTTTCTCGGTGAGTTACCGGTCGATCGTTACGTCTTCCTCTTTCATTTCGAGTGGGACGGTCGAACGTCCGGGGCATGGGAACATTCGTACAGCTCGGAATACGTGTTGCCGGACATCACGTTTTCGGACCGTGCCGGTGCGTTTATCACCGACATGGCGGCTCACGAGTTCCTGCATATCATCACACCGCTCAACATTCACAGCGAGATCATCGAGCAGTTCAACTTCGAGCAGCCCGTTCCGTCGGCACACCTGTGGCTGTACGAAGGCGTCACCGAGTGGGGCGCCCATGCGATGCAACTGCGATCGGGGCTCACGACAATCGGAGAGCACCTCGAGGTCATCGCCGGCAAGATCCAGGCGGACCGGCAGTATCGGGCTGACTACAGCCTCGAGCAGCTATCCCTCACATCGTACAGCGACGAAGGCCAGAGCCAGTACTCGAATATCTACCAACGGGGTGCGCTGGTGGGAGAGCTGCTCGATATTCTGTTGCTCGATCTCTCGGATGGTGAGAGCGGGTTGCAAGAGTTGCTTCAGAAGCTGATGCGTTATTATGGCAAGGGCCGAGCATTTCCCGATTGCGGCTTCTATGACGTTGTGGCGGCGATGACGTATCCCGAGCTGCAAGACTTTTTTGGGCGCTACGTAAAGCAGGCCGAGCCACTACCGATTGGCGAATACTACGGAAAGCTGGGGATCGACGTGGTCACCGACGGTCAGGGACAGCCGGTCGGGTTCGAGGTTCAAGCTGATGCCAGCGAGCGTCAGCTGATGTTGCGCCAGGCTTGGATGGGGGAGAAATGAGCGAACCTCTGGTTCAGATCGCGGGCTTGCCGGCGACCGAATTCGACGAGCCCAAGAAGGGGCTCCTCATCGCGCCGGAGTTTCCAGCCAGCTTCTGGAGCTATCGGCACATCATGTCGATGGTCGGTCGGAAGGCGGCGTTTCCGCCTCTCGGCCTGATCACCTTCGCGGCGATGATGCCCGACAACTGGTCGTTCGATTTGATCGATCTCAACGTCGAACGAGTGCCGAACGCGGATCTGCGCGAGCGGATTGACTCCGCCGATGCGGTCTTCACCAGCGCCATGTCGGTCCAGAAGCCGTCGCTCGTTGATATGATCAGCGGGCCTGCGAAAGGCTTGGAGACACCGTGGGTGCTCGGCGGACCCTACCCGTCGAGCTATCGCGATCATCTGCTCGAACCGGGAACACCATCCGACGAGATTTTGCACCGGGGTCTCGACGTATTGGTCTGGGGCGAGGGAGGTCAGTGGATCGATGCGATCAACCGCATCCTCCACCACCCCAAGGGTCGCCGTCACTCGGACGGGCCGCCCGTTTTGCTCATTCCGGAGGCGATCGCCAGCCAGCCTCCGGGCGCGCGCAAGATCCTGAATGACCGCACGATCTTCAAGGAGCTGGGCTACACGCCGCCGCCGAGGTGGGACCTTCTAGACATCCGCGACTATCGCGCGCTGATGATCCAGACCACCGTTGGGTGCCGTTTTCGGTGCGACTTCTGCGACATCATCCAGTTCAATGGTGGGTTCACCCGACCCAAGACGCTCGAGTCGGTCCGGGAGGAGTTGGAGATCTTGTTTGGGCTCGGGTATCGGGGGGGGATCTTCACCGTCGATGACAACTTTGTCGGCAACCCCCAGGCGATCGAGAAGATCCTCTATGAGATGATCGAGTTCCAGCGTGAGCACGACTACCCGTTCTCGTTCTACACCCAGGCGAGCCTCGATCTGGGAGCACCCAAGCTGGCGCACTTACTGCCATTGATGCAGCAGGCTGGTTTTGAGGAGGTGTTCCTCGGGATCGAGAACCCCGATCCAGCCGCTCTCAAAGGGATGAACAAGAAGCAGAACG
>Ga0255057_10000219_pt1 | contig 32092 bp, 25 predicted proteins | sample Cases_109_6_MG_FD_189022 | JGI IMG/M metagenome (GOLD analysis project Ga0255057, IMG submission 189022) | Seawater microbial communities from Amundsen Gulf, Northwest Territories, Canada - Cases_109_6 | ecosystem: Environmental > Aquatic > Marine > Gulf | place: Canada: Northwest Territories... | reverse complement strand
CCGTGAGGCGCTCCTGTTCGGCGAGGAAGCGCCTGGCCACCTGACGTGGCCCCGTGGATTGTGCCAGCCTGCTACCGGGGACGATCTGCACCTTGCTCTCGAGCTTGTCCTTGGCATCGGCCATCTGCGCGGACTTACCGGGCGTGGCGAGCAGCCCGCGGTGCGCGACGTCATCTCCTTCATCGGCAAGCGCCGGCTCGGCCGTCGGCATCTCGGGCGTCACACTCGGCCACGCGGAGTTCTCGGGTTCACGCCTGTAATCTGCCCGTTCCCGGGCCGGGGCCTGTTGCATACGGTTGCCGCGGAGCTGCGCTACCTCCCTGTCCGCGTCTGCCAGGGCGGCGGGTGGTATCGCTGCCGGCGCGCGGGCAACGTCCGCTCCGAGGACGATGCCGCCCACGTTATTCTCGCGCTTTGCCTTGCGGGCCGACTGCCGATCGCGTTTTTTCTGCTCCTTCGCCAACCGAGCGGCGCCCGCACGTTCCTCATTCGAATACGATCCTGCGAGCGGTGCTGGCTCGTCCAACGCTTCCGGCATCACCGGCTGCGTTTGCGCCGGCCGTGGGGCAGGCGCCTTGGCGACCACCGTTGCCGGCCGGGATTCGTCAAGCGATCTATAAGGCTCTGCCCGGAAGGAGTCGGAAAACGCTCGGGGATAAAGACGTTCCACCCATTGGAGTTCCTGCTGCACGGATTCCACCAGCCCGAATCCGGCGGCCAGGATGACCATGGCGGCAAGCGCCGTTGCGAGTTTTCTGGCACCCGGGTCCGCACGGCGGTTCCCGGAGGCAGGTTTCGATTCACCGTTGACAGCCTTCGCCGTGCGGGCGAGCAGTGACGGCGGCGCCGGCACCGCGGGAAGCCGGGACAGGCTTGCGTCCACCTGCTCCAGGGCTTCTAGAAAAGATCCGCAGTCGGAACAGCCGGCGACGTGCTCGCGTAGCGCGGCGTCACGCTGGATGAGCGCGGCGCCTTCGTCGGCGAGACGCTCCTGCACCGCCGAGCAGCGCATCACGAAGCACCTCCCGCCGTCCCCGACGTGTACTCCGCCAGCGCCCTGGCCAAGCTCAAGCGCGCGCGCCGGGTCAAGGTCTTGACCGTATTGAGCGGAATGTCGAGTACCGTGGCGACGTCCTGCAATCGCAGCCCGGCGACGCTGCCGAGCAGCAGCACCTCGCGCTGGGCCAGGGGAAGCGCCGGCAAGGCGCGTTCCAGCCACGCGACCGTCTCCCGGATCTCCGCCAGCGCCCGGGGGCCGTGATCGCCGCTGGGCGTGTCGCATGCTTCGCCTTCGTCGGCCACACGGTGGCGGTTTTCGTCACGAAAGTGATTGCGCACGCTGTTGGCCGCGATCGTGAACAGCCACGGCCGCAGGGGACGGGACGCCTGATAGGACGCAGCGGCGAGATGGATCTTCACGAATATCTCCTGAAACACGTCGTCGCGGCTTGCAGGCGGCACGCCGCATCGCACCAGATAGCCGTACACCGGCGCCTGATAGGCATTCATCAGCTCGGTGAAAGCTTCACGGTCGCCCCGGCAGTGACGCGGCAGCCAGTGGCGCTCGTCCAGATTGACGACCGTTTTCATCGGCTCGGCTTCGAGGCTCACGCGTGTTGCTCTCTGGGCGTCCATTCACTGGTAGTACACGGGCGGGACGCAAAGGTTTCAGCTCCGGGGCAGATCCGTGGGAGAAATCTGCCGCTGACGGTGGCTGGGAGATGGCCCGGTGTGTACCCGTTCATGGTGACTTGAAACGGGTCCGCTGCCGGATTGGGGTTAGTTCCGGCGTCGTGGGCCCGGGCCCGCGTCACACCAGTACAGAATGGTCGCTCTGGCCGGCGACGGCCGCGGCCTGGGTCTCACTACCGAGAATCGGCGATAATTGCCTGGAACTGCCAGGTAAAAAGGGGACAGTTTAATGTGTTAGAGCAGATAAAGAGCTCTGATCTCATAAACTGTCCCCTTTTTACCTGGTGGGCCGGCGGCTGGCGATCAGCAGGGCAAGGCCGACCAGGACCACCCCCAGCCACTGGCCGCCTTTCAGGTGTTCACCTAGGGCGAGCACCGCGACGAAAATGGCCGTCACCGGCTCCAGGCACAAGAATGTCGCCAGACGCACCGGACCGATGACCCTCACCGCCACGAACATGGATATGACGGCGGTGGCAAAGACGGCGATGACGACGGCGATCAGGCCGATGCCGAAGGCCGTATCAGGAATCGCCACGGCGTCGAATCCCAGCGTCATGGCAGCACCACCGAGGAAGGCTACGCTGCATGCATACCAGGTCATCCGCGTGGTACCGGCCTCGCGCAGGACCCGACTCGCGACGATGAACGAGCCGGTGACGCCGACCGCGGCCAACAGCGCGAAGCCGACTCCCGCGACATTCAAGCTCTGAAAGCTCACCTGAATGGCCAGGCCCACACCGAGCAGGGCCAGGATCACGGCCAGCAGATCGCCACCACCGGGCCTTCGCCCCTCCATGGCACTCACTACCAGCAGCGTCATCATCGGGTAGGTGTAGAACACGACCACCGTCAGGTTCACGGGAATGAAGTTGACCGAAGCCAATGTGCCTCCCGAGACGGCCACGAAGCACACACCTACCACTGCGCTCGCCAGGATCAATCGCGGTGCCATTCGAAAAGATGATCCGGTCATCCGAAGCCATATGCCCAGAAGCAATATGATGGCCAGGTAACGCAAAGTCAGTATGGTGAGCGCATTGCTGCCGTGATCGTAGGCAAGCCTCGAGAGCGGCAGCGCCGCGCCGTAGCACACCGCCGACAGCACGGCCATGGCAATCCCAAAGCGCCTGCTCACGATGGGTCAGTAAACGATGGGGCAGCCGTAGACGCGGGTGATGGGACGCGAGACGGGGCGGCCCGCAAGGGTTTCGTCCAGGGCCTCACCCACGTAGTCGGTGGCCTGATCGACATCGGCGATACGAGTGGTGGGCTTGTCATCCATGCCGCCCATGTACACGAGATTGCCGTCGGGGTCGATGATGAACACCTGGGGCGTTACCTCGACGTCGTACTGCCGGCCCATGCGCCCGTCGGGATCCAGAAGAATGGACGTCGGTGTCGCGTCGTAGCGATTCCGGAAGCGCTGCGCGCCGCCGGCATCCATGTAGCCCGCGTGACTCGGAGCTGTCGAGGTCACCGTCAGCCAGACGACACCCCTGGAGCGTGCATCGTTCTGCAGCGACTGCATGTTGTCGGAGTCGTAGTGCTTCTTGACGAACGGGCAGGCACGATTGGTCCACTCCAGCACCACGTGGGAGCCGCGGTAATTGGAAAGCCGCTGACGGTTACCGTTTTCGTCCATGGCGGAAAAAATCGGCGCCGGCTTGCCGATGGCGATCTCCGCCACCTGGCCGGGTTGTCCCCAGGCAAGCCCGCTCAGCAGTAAAAGAGCCACGATAGCAACTGTCAGCCAGTCTGGCCTGCCCAAAATACGCTCCCCGATATCGATACCAGCGCGTCGCTATTCTACAGAGTGACGGGCCCGGGTCGAGCTACCCGGCAGCGGCAGGACTTGCTATGGTCGCCCGCCATGACCGAGAACACTTATCCCGAACCACGGCTGGCAGATGACACGGCGCCGTTGACCAGTGCCGATCTCCTGGTCCGGCTGGAGAGTCTGGACATTGCCCATCGCACGGTGGAGCACGCGCCCGTCTTTACGGTGGAGGAATCCCGAGGGCTGCGCGAAGATTTCCCCGGAGGTCATACGAAGAATCTGTTTCTTCGCAATAAGAAAGGGCGCATGTGGCTGGTGACCTGCCTCGAGGATCGCGAGATCGATCTCAAGGCGCTCGCCGAGCGATTGGGGGCGGGACGCTTTTCCTTTGCCAGCGCCGAGCGACTGATGCACTACCTGGGGGTTGTTCCCGGCGCCGTCACACCCTTCGCCGTCATCAACGATCACGGCGGCGACGTGCACATGGTGCTGGATGCCGGCCTTCTCGAGCACGATCCTCTGAATTTTCACCCGCTGGATAACGCGATGACCACGGCCGTTTCGGCGGATGGACTGTTGCGTTTTCTGGAGTACGCGGATCACCCGCCGCAGATCGTGGAGCTGGGCTAGCTGGCGTCGCGTTCGATGTACTTCTTGACCGTGCGTCGATCCAGATCGATGTGGCGGGCTACCTGCTCGTAGGAACCCATTCGCGCGTACAGGGCCCTGCAGTAGCGGCTCAAAAGATCCGTGGCCGTCAGGCTTCCGTCGCGGATCTCTGTTGCGAGGGAAGATTCCTCGCCCTCACCTGCCTCGGTCGTCACGCCTTCGTAGTGGCCGTTGAGCAGAATGCGTCGTACCGCCTGCTCGAGCTCGCGCACGTTGCCCGGCCACGGGTAGTCATCTTCGATAGTTGCGCGCAACGAGCTCACGACCATATCGTTGAGATCCGGCGCCTGGCTTCCGGTGGCGCGGGTTATGAGCAGAGACACGAGCTGCTCGAGCTCCGGGGGATGTTCCCGCAGGCGCCGGCGCAATGGCGGCACTTCGATGACGTCGGAGCACAGGCGATAGAGAAAGTCATCGCGAAACTCAGTACTTGCACGAAGCTCCGCCAGTGAGCGGTTGGTGGCGGCGATGACTCTGCCATCGAAGCGCAGCTGCTCGTGACTGCCTACCGGCGAGTAACGCCGCTCCTGAAGTACCGTCAACAGCTTGATCTGAATGGGTACCGACACTTCACCGATGTCGTCGAGGAACAGCGCGCCGTAGTTGCTCAGTCGTTCGAACAACCCTCGATGGTTGTCGATCGCTCCCGTGAACGCCCCTTTGCGGTGGCCGAACAGCTCCGACTCGATGATGCTCTCCGGGTACTGCGACAGATTGGCGGCGACGAAGGAGGCGTTAAAGCTCGCGGCGAAGCAACCCCGTTTCCGATCATAAGGGATCAACCCCGATCGTCCGATGGCGGCCGCCGCCGACGTCTTGCCCGTTCCCGTCTCGCCGAGCATCAGGGTGGAGAAGTCTTCCATGCGATTCCACAAGTGCTTTTCATAGATGCGCACATCGGTGGTGAATACGTTGTTCCACAATGCGTGGCGCAGGCGGCCCATAGCCGGGCTGTCGCCCAGCAGTGAATCCACGATGAAGTAGTAAGCGCGTCGCAGCTGATAGAACAAAGCCAGGTAGCGGGCAGCGTCGTCGCTGTTGAAACCGCAGGCGCGCAACTCGGCGAGCAGCGCGTCCGCAAAGGGCGCCGCGACCGGTTCGTCGCCCTTTGTCAGTTGTTCGGCGATGAGCGCGTCGAAGTGGTCCACGTAGTGGTGATAGACGCGGAACAGCATCACGTACCCTAGAATTTCCCGGTCACGCGCGGCCACGTCTTTGGGGGCGGCGACGCCTGCCGCGGCGAGCCTTTCCAGCCGTTCCTCACACGCCGGCACGACGGCGCCGAATGGATGCTTGCTGGTGGCCCCGGCGGTTCGGGGGGCAGCGGGCATCAGCGCGCGGATCCGTGTGCGCGCATCGTCGAAGGGGTTGCTGAAGATGATCTCGACGACAGCCGTGAAAAACTGCCGATCGTCGGCGTTCAGCTCCATGGGGGCGTCTCACTGAATGTGCGTAGCATGTTCAGTGAGTGTAGGCAAAAAGGGGACGCACTTATTTTTTGGAAAAAATAAGTGCGTCCTCTTTTTGCCTTAGAAAATCGCCAGCTGCGCGTCGGTAATGGCCTCGAAGCTGGTATCGAGAAAGTGCAGTATTCCGTTGGCGGCGGGCGCCAGCTGCCGCTCGCGGTAGTGGTCGTAGTCGGGCTTCGGCAATTCGTCTCGCACCGGCTCGGGCCCGGTGGAGGTGATCACATAGCGCACCCAGCGGCCCGGTTTCTCGAGCTTGCGTGCCGCCTGAACGTGGGGCGGGATGTTGCGCGTGTACTCGTCGAGGGCCCGGCGCAGACGTTTGCGGTAGACGAGCTCTTGGTCGAGCTCTCCGGCAAGTAGACGGGCAAGCGTCTCGCGGACGAATTCCTCGAAGGGCAGATCGAGAAAAATCCGGCGGTAGAGCTCACGCTGAAAACGGCGCGCCAGCGGCGTCCAATCCGTGCGCACGCTTTCCAGCCCTTTGAACACCATTTCGGTGCCGCCGTCGGCGGTGCGCACCAGGCCAGCGTAGCGTTTCTTGCTACCGGTCTGCTCACCGCGCACCGTCGGCATGAGAAATCGCAGATAAAGGGTCTCGAATTCGATCTCCAGAAAGGAGTCGAGTCGAAACTCTCGCAGAAGCGCAGCCCGCCACCAATCATTGAGTGTGACCGCGAGATCCGTGCCGATACGCTTCGCCTCGATCTCGTCGACGGCGTCGCCGAGCAGCACGAACAGTGAATCGGTATCGCCGTAGATGACACGAAACCCATGCTCCGCGATGCGATCACGGCTTTTCTGAATTATCTCGTGGCCGCGCCGGGTAATGGAGCTTGCGAGGCGGGCATCGTAGAAACGGCAGCCCGGGGAACCGAGCACGCCGTAAAAGGAGTTCATGAGTATCTTGACGGCCTGGGAGAGCGCGGCATCGTCGTTCTTCTTGGCTTCGTCGCGAGCCTGCCACAGTTCCTCAATGAGCTCGGGAAGAATGGCGCCGTGGCGCGCGAAGCGGGCCTCGAGAAAGCCGGGAACCGGATCGTCACCGGGTACGGCGAGTCCCAGTGCGTCGATTTGGAATGTACGGATGATGCTCGGGTAGAGACTCTTGAAGTCCAGCACCAGGACGTTGTCGTAGAGACCCGGTTCGGAATCCATGACATAGCCGCCGGGGCTGCCGGGACCGTCTCCGGCATCGCCCACGTCCGGGGCCACGCGGCCGTGCCTGTGCAGCCGCGGCAGGTAGAGGTTGTCGAACGCGGCAACGGATCCGCCCAGCCGATCCATGGCAAGGCCGGTGAGCTCCGCGCGGCGAAGCGCAAATTCCACCAGTCCCGTGGCGGCGAAGATCTCCGTGACCAGACGGCAGTCTTCGATGTTGTAGGCGGCAAGGCGGGCGCGATCTTCCCGGAACAGCCGGTTGATCTCGCCGACCTTGTCGTGGCCGGCCGTATTGCCACCCGCGTCGCCAGTCAGATCATGCTTGCCGCGCCCGAGCAACGCGTGCGCCACCGTTTCCAGCTCGAAGCTTTCGAAGCTCCAGAACGCCGCGCGCAGCCAGTCGATACCATCGAGCACCACGCGGCCCGGGATCCGCGCGATGCGCGTGCCGCGTGCGTTCTGCGGTTGCAGCACAGTGGCGCGATCGCCGCCGCGCCCCATGGCAAATGCGACGTTCAAGGCCCGGCAGCGGCGCTCGATGAGATCCAGATCGAAATTGACGACGTTCCAGCCGAGGATCAAGTCCGGATCGGCCCTCGCCAGCCAGGCAAAGAATGCCTCCAGCAAGGCGCGCTCGTCGGCGCACGGCTCGATGCGTGCCCCGTCCACCTGGATAGCTTCATCGGAGATCATGAAGACGACAGCGCCATCGTCATGGCTATCGTCACCGTGCACCGCGATGGAGTACAGCTGGCCCGATAGACCGTCGCTCTCCACGTCCAGCGAGATAGGGGTAAGCCGGGCGCGGAAGACGTCGCGTTTGACTTCCGGGTTACGAAATTCCAGATAGCCCGTGCATTGGTGGGTTTCGCCGCGGGCGCTGAATGCCGCACTGATGAAGCGCTCCATGAGATAGCGATCAGTGGGTTTGAGATCGGACTCGTACAGGGTGACGCCGCGTCCGCGCAGCGACTCGCGGGCGGTCGCGAGATCCCGTTGAGAGCGGAAATAAAGGCCGTCCACCGGCGTTCCCGACAGGGTCGCGAGCTCCAGGGGTTTGCGTTCGAAGCGCCGCTTGCCTCCATCCAGTCCCGGCAGCGGCGTGTCGCGGGGGACAAAGCAGATCGCCTTCTGATTGTCGATGACGACGCGTACCGGTCCCTGATCCGATCGGGCCCACAGCACGAGCTCCAACCCGTCGCCCACATCGCGCCACTGGCGGGTCAACAAAAGGCAGGACAGACGCGTGGACATTCAGCGGGGCCGGTCGCCCGCGAGAGTGATGCGCTGCATTGCGCGGCGATGGCCGTGGTAGTCATTGAGGGGATAGTGCTGAGCGGCACGATTGTCCCAGAAGGCCAGAGAGTCGCGCCGCCAGCGGAACCGGCAGGTGAATTCCGGCTGCGTCTGATGGCGATAGAGGTAATCGAGAATCGGTGCGCTCTCGGCCTCGCTGAACCCGGCGATGCGCACGGTGTGTCCGGGATTGACGTAGAGCGCCTTGCGCCCGGTCTCCGGGTGGGTGCGCACGATGGGGTGCTCGGCGACTGTGACGGTTTCGCCCACTTCCCGGGGCCGTTCCCGGAGCCGGTCGACGCGGGTCGCCGCGGCATCGTCCTTTTCCGCGCTGTTGACGGCGGTCAGCCCAATCAGCAGACGCTGCATGCCCGGGGAAAGACTTTCGTAGGCCGTGACCATGTTGGCGAACAGCGTATCGCCGCCTACAGGCGGGATCACGCGCGCATACAGCATGGTTCCCATGGGCGGGCATTCCAGATAAGTGGTGTCAGAATGCCAGATACCGCCGAAATTGACGCGCTCGTTTTCCTTCTTGATGACTTCGGTGATCTCGGCATAGCCGTCCATGCCTTCGACGAACGGGTACTCGCTGGGCTCACCCAGGGTGCGGGCGAAGCGCAGATACTGCTCTTGCGTCAGGGACTGATCGCGGAAGAAGATCACCAGATGGGCAAGAAAGGCGCCCCGGATTTCCGCGATCGTGTCGTCATCCAGGGGCTTGCCCAGATCGACGCCCCGTATCTCGGCCCCCAGGGCGGGAGACAGGGGCTCGACCTGGATGCGCTCGTAGCTCATCGCCTGAGTACAAGCTGAAAGCAACCGCATGTCAAACCGCTCCTTCGAGCGGGCTGAGCGCCTCTATTTGCGTTCGATGGCGACTCCCACGCAGGCCAGCTCCGAGTCGTCGGGCAACTTGGTGGCCCAATCGCAATAGGCTTTCTCGAGCATCGCGTCCACGAGTACGGCGCGGGAAAGATCCACCTGATCGAGATCCGCACCCGCCAGATTGCTGCCCGACAGATCGGCGCCGGCGACCATGGCGCCCGTGAGGTCGGCGCCGCTCAAATCCGCCTTTATCAGTACCGCGCCGGACATGTCCGCGCCGGTGAGATTCGCGCCCGACAGATCGGCGCCGGAGAAGTTGACGTTGCTGAGATTGGCGCCGCTGAGGTCGCACCAGGCGCAGTTCGACTGGCCGTTCTTGACGGACGCGTATTGAGCCTGGTCGTAGGCGAAAGCACCGCTGCTTCCGATGATGGCAATCATGCTCGCCGCAATGAGTTGTTCCCGCGCTTTCATCTTTTCAGTCTCCTCGGTTGTAAGAGGCGCTTGCAGCTTAGCCAGGCCCCGTTGCCGCGCTGTCCGTCACCGCGTTAACGGCACCCACCGCAGCGTTGCGGTAGCCGTTAATTCGGCGTTAAATAGGCAAAGCTCCCGAAATTCCACATGCTGCGCCGGCTCCAGGGGGGGCAGATCGATGATCTCGTTGCAGCTCACAATGCTCGGCGGCTTCGATGCCAGGGACGCGACGGGCGCCGGCATGGAGATCCCGAGCACCAAGGCGGCGTTGCTACTTGCCTGTCTGGCTCTGCGCCCGGGCGAAGCACACACGCGGGACAAGCTCATGGCCCTGCTGTGGAGCGACCGCGGCGAGAGTCAGGCCCGGGGTAGTCTCCGTCACGCCGTGTGGACCCTGCGCCGCGCTGTCGGCGGGCTCGATCCCTGCCCGCTGGTGATTCAAGGCGAGATCCTGGCGCTGGACCCCGTCGCTGTCGACACCGATGTGCTGGCCCTGGAAAGGCACGCGGCCGACGGTTCACCCGGCGCGCTGCAATCCGCTGTGACGCTTTGCCGCGGCGAATTTCTCGAGGGGATCCGGATCCGCGATCGCGCCTTCGAGGAGTTTCTGCGCGTCGAGCAGGCGCGCATCCAGGAGCTCACCATCGACGTCTGCGCAAGGCTCATGAATCACCAGCTGCAGCACGATTCCGTCGCGTCCGCAGCGGAAACGGCAAAACGGTTGCTCACGATCGACCCGCTGCAGGAGCCCGCCCGGCGGACACTCATGAAGTACTACGCGGGAAAAGGACAGATCGGTCTGGCGCTGAAGCAGTACCAGGCCTGCCGCGACACATTGCGCGACGAGCTTCAGGTCGAGCCGGATGCGGAAACCGAGCAGCTGTTCAATGAGATCCGTCTGCAGCGTCCCTGCATCGCGGCCGACACGCAAGCGACGGACAAACAAGCACCGCAGGTGCAGGAGCCACCACTGGCGCAGCAGGAAAAACCTTCCATCGCGGTGCTGCCGTTCCTGAATCTGAGCGGTGATCCGGAGCAGGAGTACTTCAGCGATGGCGTGACCGAAGACATCATCACGGCGCTGTCACGACTGCGGTGGTTTCTCGTCATCGCGCGCAACTCCACGTTCGCCTACAAGGGTAAGTCGGTCGACATCAAGGAGATCGGGCGCGATCTGGGCGTGCAATATCTGCTGGAAGGAAGCGTTCGGAAATCTGGAAATCGCCTGCGCATCACTGCCCAGCTCGTCGATGCCGTAACCGGCGCGCATCATTGGGGTCAGAACTACGACCGCGAGCTTACGGACATCTTCGAGCTGCAGGACGACATTACTCAGAGCGTGACGGCGGCCATCGAGCCCAAGCTGATAGCCGCCGAAGGCGTGCGCTCCGAGCGACGGTCACCGGAGCATCTGGATGCGTGGGATTTCGTCATGCGTGCTCTCGCTCACTACGGGCGCATGACCACGCGGGAAAGCGAAATCGCCATCGAGATGCTTCGCGAGGCCGTTCGACAGTATCCCGATTACGCGCCTGCGCACAGTCTGCTCGCTTTCTCCCTGCTGGTGTCCAGTCACGTTGGCTGGAGGCCGGAAAGTGTCGATTTCCAGCAGGTGGCGGAGCTCGCTCACCGGGCAGCCGAGCTGGATGACGAAGACTCCTGGGCACATCTTGCTCTGGGTTATCTCGTATTCGCCCGGCGGCGGACCGGGGAAGCGGTGCGTCAATACAAGCGCGCTCTGGATCTGGACCCGAATTTTGCGACTGCTTACGGATATCTGGGATGGGCGCTGGCATTCGATGGGCAATCCGAGGAAGCGATCGGCTACTTCGAGCAGGCTCTACGCATGAGTCCCCACGATCCGCTGAAGTCCTTCTTCTATTCCGGCACCGGCGTCGCGCACTACTATGCGCGACGCTATGAGGATGCCGTCGAATGGGCGCGCAAGGCGATAATGGAACGACCCGGTTTCACGGCCGCCCATCGCATCCTCTGCGCGAGCCTGGCGCAAACGGACAAGTCCGAAGAGACCCGGGAGGCGATGGCCGCTCTTCGCGATCTGCAGCCCGATATTTCGATCCCGTGGATCGAGGAGCACGTTCCCTATACACCGAGGGCGATGCCCCATTTCCTGGAGGGCATGCGCAAGGCGGGTGTGGAGTGATGCTCTCTCTACCACGCCCTACCAGGCGGATAGCGCCGCGTACAGGAGGCGCAGGGCGAGCACCGTCAAAATGACCTTGAACGCGCGCGCGAAAATTTGGTGGGGCAGGCGGTCCAGCAGCCGCCTGCCGATCATGGTGCCGAGAAATCCCGCACCGATCATGGCCGTCAGCAGCGGCAGCCAGGGCAGGAAGGCAAAGCCGAGAAATCCGAATGCGACGACCTTCAGGGTATGCTGCACTGTCATGCAGGCGGCGTGGGTTGCCACGACCGCGTGCCGGTCGAGGCGATCCGGTGTGATGAAGCTCGCCACGAATGGACCGGTGGCGCCGACGAACATGGTGCAGAAGCTGCCGACGATACCGACCAGGGTGAATCCGCGGTTCGGAATGTGTGACGCTCTGAGCTTTGGTAGCCAGACGACGGCAAGAATGAACAAGCCGAGAATAGTTTTAAGGACCGGCGCCGGCAACGCCACGAACAGCTTCGCGCCCAGGACGATGCCTAGCACCGAGCCGAGCACGAATGGCAGCAGTATGCGGCGATTGATATGGTGGCGCATGAGCGCGGCGCGCCCGGCGTTGGAGCCGAGCTGAACCACGCCATGGGTGGGTATGACGACCACCGGCGGCAGAAAAGAGGCCATGACACTCAGCAGCACGAGCCCGCCGCCGATGCCGGCGCCCGCGCTGAGCGCCGAGGTGAAGAGGCTGAGCGCGACCAATCCGATGGCCGTCAGTGCCGATACGTCCGGCGGCAGTAACGTTATGGTTAGAGACTCCATTTCAGATTTGCAATGACGGTTTGATGGCGGATTCCAACGACAGCGCGAACAGGTATCGCACACCCACGGACCCGATTGTCGTCGAGGCCGGCGAGTTTCTCGCCGAATTTCGCTCCGTATTGATGGCCACTACGAGCGCTGACGGTGTTCCCGACGCCAGCTACGCTCCCTTCGTGCGCATCGACGACAACGCCTTCTACGTCAATTTGAGCGAGCTTTCGACGCACACGGGTAATCTTCTGGCGACGCCACGGGTAAGCATCATGTTGTTGCAAGCGGAGAACGATACCAAGCAGCTATTTGCCCGTAAACGTTTGAGCTTCGATGCCGATGCGCAAGTCGTCGAACGGGATTCAACCCATTGGAGCCAGGTAATGGATTTGTTCGCGGTCAAGTTTGGCGACATCATGGATTTGATACGGCCTCTTCAGGATTTCACGCTGTTTCGCATTACGCCGCGAAGTGCTGTCTATGTGCGAGGGTTTGCGCAGGCCTATCCCATTGAAGCGTCCCAGCTCGAGCTGCTTCGCCAAGTCAACGATCTCTGATATTCGTGAAGAGCATTCAAAGCCTGTGCGTGTTCTGCGGGTCCAGGGCCGGCGCGGATCCGGCCTTTACCCAGGCGGCGGAGCAACTCGGCCGCCGTCTCGCGGAGCGCGGTGTGCGCCTCATCTACGGCGGCGGCAGCATCGGCCTCATGGGCGTCGTCATGCAGGCGGTTCTCGAGCACGGCGGCGAGGTAAGCGGTGTGATCCCCGAATTTCTGATGCGCCGCGAGGTGGGCAATCCCGATCTCACGGAGCTCATCGTCGTCGACAGCATGCACGAGCGCAAACGGCGCATGTTCGAACTCGCCGATGCGTTTGCTGTTCTGCCGGGTGGCATAGGCACCCTCGACGAAACTATCGAGATCATCACCTGGCAACAGCTCGGCCTGCATTCCAAGCCCATTGCCGTTTTGAGCGTGGGCGACTACTGGAAGATCTTCGAGTCACTCATCGAGCAGGTTATCGCACAAGGCTTTGCCGATGCGGCGATTCGCAATCTTTTCACGGTGGCTGGGGACGTGGAGTCACTGCTCGCGACGCTGGAAGAGCGGGCCACGAAGCAAATGGCCGCTTCCAGTCAGCGGCTGTGATGTTCAGGGCGCCTTGATGAGCTTCTGGATGCCCCCGAACTGACGTATCCACGGCGGATTCTTGCCCACGCCGGGCGGCAGGGTGGCGGCGGCGTTCTGTGCCTGGGACTTTCCAGGGTAGGCGCCGTAAACCGCCGCGTACCATTGCTTGCCGTCGCGCTGGAAAGCGAAGTAGGCCACTTCGCCGGTAAGCTGGTGCTTGTCCAGGTACGCGCGCATCAGATCTTCGTCGTGGGTGGCCAGAAGCTGCAGGGTGTAATCCTCGGGATTTTGCGCCAGAAGCCAGTTTTTACCGCCGCTCGGCTTTGTGCCGGCGACCGCGGGTGCAGTCGTCGCCGATGGCGCGTTGGCGGCGGCAGCGCCGGTCGCTGCTGCCACAGCGAGGGCGGCGGTTTCGCTGGATTCGGCCTGGCTGGCGGCGGTGTTGCTGGCGGCGGCCGGCTCAGGCGCGCTTGCCTGCACCTGGTTGGCCGGGGTATCGGTCATGCTGAACAGACGTTGGGCCTGTGCGTGGCCGTTTTCCGCCGCCCGCCGGTACCAGCGGATGGCGGTTTCCTCATCCTTCGGCACTCCGCGCCCGAAATAGTACTGGGTGCCGAGATTGAATTGCGCCGGCGCGAATTCCTGCTCGGCCGCCTTTCGCCACCACTCGGCGGCTTTCGGATCATCTTGCTCGACGCCGTTACCGTGCTTGTAGGCGTTGCCGAGATTGAACTGGGCCGGTGCGTAGCCCTGCTCGGCGGCAAGCTGAAACCACTTGGAGGACTCCGTGTAACTCTTTTCGACGCCGGCACCCTCGAAGTAAAGGCTGCCGAGACTGAACTGGGCGAACTTGTTGCCGTCATCGGCAAGGGGCTGCCAGATTCGCAGGGCCTCGGCGTAGTCGCCGGTCAGATAGGCGCGCTTGCCCGCGTCGTAGTCCTCCCCGGCGGATGCCAGCGGTGCTATGGTCATGAGCACAGCCAGCAGCAACATCCGGTACCGCCATGGTCGCGACCGGGGTTGCCTATGGTCGGTTCGTGGTCCGCTGATGCGACTAATCGTGGACACTTTCAAATTCGCCTCCTGCCCTCGGGTGGTCCGGCGGTCACAGAGCCTAAGCCAAGCGTAGGTGGCCGACGAGTCCATGGCCAGTTTCACGGACCCGGCCGGCGACGGCGGCAACACTGATCGGTGCTGACTGACGTGAATTGGCCCTCTCAGCAACTGTTTCTCACGCGTGAGCGGCTGGCCGCTCTTGCCGAGCGCTGCCGGCCGGCGTTCGTGGCTGAATGCCGGGCAATGCGCATCGACGAGGATCTGTCGCCGCTGCTCGAGTCACTGTATCTGCCCCTGGCCGCCTGGTTGCGCGCAAGGCGCGGCGACGACAGGCGTACCCAGGTGGTCGGGGTGTGCGGTGCCCAGGGGTCCGGAAAATCGACCCTCTGCCGGCTTCTCGGCGCGGTTCTCGAGCAGTCGTTCGACGAGCCGGCGGTGGCTTTTTCCATAGATGATATTTACGAGACCAGAGAGCGGCGCGAGGAGCTGGCGTCAGAGGTGCACCCTCTGTTCGCAACCCGCGGCGTGCCGGGAACCCATGACGTGGCGCTGGGTCTCGACGTCGTCGGCCGGCTCATATCCCTTGGAGAGGACCAGACGGTCCCGCTGCCGGTGTTCGACAAGGCCACGGACACGAGGCTTTCTCCGGATCGGTGGCGCTGCCAAGCGGGCCCCGTAGCGACCGTGCTTTTCGAGGGTTGGTGCGTGGGCGCGGTGCCTGAGAACGAGGCGGCATTGATCGACCCGATCAACATTCTGGAACGCGAGGAGGATCGGGACGGTGTCTGGCGCCGCACGGTCAACGAGAGTCTGCGAGGAGACTATCAACGACTGTTCGCACTCATCGATGTATTGATTCTGTTACGCGTGGACAGTATGCGACGGGTTTTCGAGTGGCGGCGGCTGCAGGAGCACAAGCTGGCGGCCGCATCGGCTGCCAAGGCTGCGGACATGAGAATCATGACAGACGAGCAAGTGGACCGTTTCATCATGCACTATGAGCGTTTGACCCGACACATCCTCTCGGAAATGCCCGATCGCGCCGATATCGTCTTCGACCTCGACGAAACTCACAGCGCTGCCAGGGTGCACATCAACAACCCGACTGGTGAGCCGTTATAATAAACGCCGGGTTAATCGATAAACGTTAAACATTAAACGCGGTGACTGTGACGGCAGCGAGGTATAATAAGTGAAAAGCGGACTGGTACTGGTAGACATTCAAAATGACTATTTCCCCGGGGGGAGCATGGAGCTGGTCTCCATGGAATCGGCTGCCGGTGCGGCGTCGACTGTTCTCGAAACGTTTCGGGAACAGAGAAACCCCGTCTACCATATTCAACATGTGTCGACGCGACCAGGTGCCACCTTCTTCATACCCGGTACTGAGGGTATGGAAATCCGTGCGAGTGTCGCGCCGATGGATGGCGAACCGGTGATCCAGAAAAATTTTCCGAACAGCTTCCGGGACACTTCACTGCTCGAAACCTTGCGCGACGGCGCCGTCGAGCATCTCGTCATCTGCGGCGCCATGAGCCACATGTGTATCGACGCCACCACACGGGCGGCATTCGACTACGGGTTCTCGTGCACCGTCGTCTGCGATGCGTGCGCAACCCGGGATCTGCAGTTCGATGGAGAGACTGTCTCGGCGAAAGACGTGCACGCGGCCTTCATGGCGGCGCTTCGCGTTCCCTATGCCAACGTCGTTACTGCGCGGGAGCTGGTTTCGGGTGGTGATTCGTGACGCATCGGGCCTTCGAGTTGATTCGCCGGGAGCACGTCCCGTCTTTGGATGTGACGCTGGAGCAGTACCGGCATACCGCGACGGCAGCGAGCCATATTCACCTGGCGAGCGCCGACAGCAACAATGCCTTTCTGGTGGCGCTGCCCACCGTTCCCCGGGACAGCACCGGAGTCGCTCACGTGCTCGAGCACGTGTCGCTGTGCGGCAGTGAGCGTTACCCCGTCCGGGATCCCTTCTTCATGATGTTGAGGCGTTCGCTCAACACTTTCATGAATGCGTTCACTTCAAGTGACTGGACCGCGTACCCCTTCGCCACCCAGAATCGCAAGGACTTCGACAATCTGCTGGGCGTTTATCTCGACGCCGTATTCTTTCCGCTGCTGGATCCACTGGATTTTGCCCAGGAGGGTCATCGGCTGGAGTTCGAGGAGCCGTCGGATCCGGATTCCGAGCTCACCATCCGCGGTGTCGTATACAACGAGATGAAGGGGGCCATGAGCGCTCCCGTCGCCCAGGTCGCACAATCCCTGCAGTCGAAGATCTTCCCCAGCGTCACCTATCACTACAATAGCGGCGGCGATCCGGACGACATTCCCCGATTGGATTATCAGCAGCTCAAGGATTTTCATGCCCGTCACTACCATCCGAGCAACGCGCTGTTCATGACCTTCGGGAACTTCCCGGTGGAAGAGCATCACTCGACTTTCGAAACGGACGTGTTGTCGCGGTTCGATCGCGCCGGTCGCGACGTCGACATTCCCGACGAACGTCGCTATTGCGAGCCCCTCGCGGTGGAGGGCAGTTACAGCCTCGATGACGACGAGGACACCGGAAAGAAGAGTCACGTGGTCATCGGCTGGCTGCTGGGCAAGAGCGACAATCTGCCAGAGATGTTAAAGGCTCACCTGCTGTCCGGCGTTCTTCTGGACAACAGCGCTTCGCCGCTGCGCGAGCTCCTCGAGACCACGGATCTCGGCAGCGCGCCGTCGGAGCTCTGCGGCCTGGACGATTCTACCCGGGAGGCGACATTTCAATGCGGTTTGGAGGGAACCGACCCGGAGTGCGCCGAAGCTATCGAGCAACAGGTGCTTGGCGTGCTGGAGAGCGTCGCGCGCGACGGCGTGCCTCTGGAACAGGTGGAGTCCGTGTTGCATCAGGTGGAGCTCGCGCAACGGGAAATTGGCGGCGGGCGATTCCCCTACGGCCTGCAGCTCATGCTGCGGGTCATGCCGGCCTATCTCCACGGTGGCGATCCGGTGATGGCATTGGATATCGACGACACTCTCGCCGAGCTCCGTCAAGCTATCGAGGATCCGGCGTTCATTAAGAATCTCGCGCGACGATTGCTGCTCGACAACCCCCACCGCGTTCGCCTCACCATGGCGCCGGACAGAGAGATGAGTTCCCGGCGCGCCGCCCTGCTCGCCGAGCAGTTGCGGTATCGCAAGCGCCGGCTCAGCGCGGACGAGGGTAAGCGCGTCGTCGAGCAGGCGGCGGCGCTCAAGGCGCGTCAGGAGAAGGAAGAGGACGCGGAGCTGCTGCCGAAGGTGGGCCTGGAAGACGTGCCCGATGATCGCGCGATTCCCGAAGGATCACTGCAGCAGGTGGGCAGCATGTCCCTTGCCTGGTACGGCCAGGGCACCAACGGTCTCGTTTACCAGCAGTTGGTTGTCGATCTTCCCGCGCTGGCACCGGAGCTCATCGATGCGCTGGGTCTGTTCTGCGACTGCGTCACGGAGGTGGGATGCGGCGACCAGGACTATCTTCGCGTGCAAGCCCGGCAGGCCGCCGTCAGCGGCGGTGTGAGCGCCAGGATCTCCTACCGGTCCCACGTCGATGATCTCTCCCGAGTGCACGGCTTGTTCGTGCTCTCGGGAAAGGCGCTGGCCCGAAACGAAAAGGCGCTGGCGTCACTGCTGAAGGATACCCTGGAGGGCGCGCGATTCGACGAGCTCACGCGCCTGCGCGAGCTCATCGCCCAGTTCCATGCCATGGCAGAAGCGTCGCTCACCCAGTCGGGCCACTCTCTGGCCATGTCAGCGGCAAGCGCGGGTCTGGCGCCGGCGGCTTTGCTCGATCATCGTTGGGATGGGCTCGAGGGTCACCGGCGGCTCAAGGCGCTGGAGGCCGCCCTGGCCGACGACAGTCAGCTCGCGGATTTCGCCGGTAAATTGCAGCGCCTTCGCGACACGCTGCTGGCGGCGCCGCGCCAGGTGTTGCTTGTCGGCGAGCCGGATCGGGAAGAGAGCATGCGCGCGTCCCTCGCGGAGCTATGGTGGGACGCGCCGGAGACGAATGGTAAGCATCCCGCGTTCAGCTGCGCCTGGAGCGAAAGCCGCGTTCACCAGGCGTGGAGCATCAACACCCAGGTGAACTTCTGTGCCAAGGCCTACCCGACGGTAGCCGAATCTCACGCCGACGCGCCCGCGCTCATGGTGCTGGGTCCCTATCTCACCAACGGATTCCTGCATAGGAGCATACGCGAGCAGGGCGGCGCCTACGGCGGCGGGGCGGGCTATCATTCCGATAGCGGCGCCCTGCGATTCTACTCCTACCGGGATCCGCGCTTCGCCGAGACATTGACGGATTTCGATCGCGCCATCGCCTGGCTCATGGAGGAACGTCACGAAGAGCGGCAACTGGAGGAAGCCATATTGCGCGTGTTGAGCGACATCGATCGGCCGGAATCTCCGGCCGGCGAGGCCATCGGCGCATACTTCGGCAGCCGGCACGGCCGCACGCCAACCCATCGGCGTGCGCTGCGGCGTGCGGTGATGGGGGTCAGTATGGAGCAACTGAAACGGGTCGCCGGGCAGTACCTGACCGCCGACGCTGCCAGTGTCGCGGTGGTCAGCAATGAGGCGACAATCGAAGCGAATTCGGGGCTGGGATTGGAGCTCTGTAAGCTCTAGATCGCTATCTAATGCGCGCGGGCTCCGTCGGCATGAAGGTGCTCGGTGATGGTGCCGATGATGCGATCGAACAGGGGCACATCTTCGATGACCGCGAGGTTGCCGCGCTTCATTTCCACCGCCAGACCGTGGATGGTGGCATCCGCCACTTTCATGCCTTTGCGATCGGTGAACAGATAACGTCCCGTCACGGGGCTCATCCAGGTCAAACGGGCGGGGGTCTTGGCGCCGTCCACGTGGTAGAACTCCACCCAGCTGCCCACATCCAGATTGCGGACGATTTGCGTATATTCATCCTCTTCCTCGGGCTCGTAGGCGACGTCGGCCCCGAGTCCCTGGATGACGATTTCGTCACCGTGACGGCGTAGCCGGGCGCTCGCCGCGGAGGTCGCTTCCGTCAACCCATCCTCAGCCGTGACCCTGGAGGTACGGGCGCCGTCGCCATTGGTGACGGAGATAGAGTCAACACTGCCGTTGCGCAGGGCTTCCAGTACAATCTTCACGGCTATTTCGCTCGCGACCTCGCCGGCGTTGCAGCCGCCCATGCCGTCGGCAACGATGGCAATTCCAAGATCCGCGTCGAGAGCGATGTGGTCTTCGTTGTGGGATCGCTTGACCCCGACATCGGTGAGGCCGTACATGTCGAGCTTCGCTTTCGGATCGAACTCTTCATCTCCCGGCATAGAGTCGGGATAGGTGCTAACGACGCGCGCCAGTACCACAGAGATATTGTCTCGCCCACCGTTCCGGTTAGCGGTGTCCACGAGTATTCGGCTTGCCGTAGCGAGCTCGGATTGGTTATCACACAGAATCTCGGCCAGGGTGACATCGTCGACCATGTCCGTCAGCCCGTCGGAGCAGAGAAGATACAGATCGTCTCGCTCGGTGGCGATTTCCTTTACATCCACTTGGACGGTGGACTCCGGCCCGACGGCGCGCGTGATGACGTTGCTATGGACCTTCTCCTCGACCTCTTCGGCGGTGTAGATGCCCTTGTTGACGAGCTGCTGGCGCAGGGAGTGATCGACGGTCAAACGTTGAAACACGTCGCTGCGTAGACGATACAGTCGTGCGTCACCCACATGGGCGGCCGTGAGGCGACTGTCGTGGAACTGCACGGCGACCAGCGTGGTTCCCATGCCAGCGCACTCGGGCCGGGCTTCGGCCGTTCCGTAGATCACGTCGTTGGCTCTTTCGATGGCGAGCTGAATCAGAGACAGCTCTTCAACGCTGTAGGTCGCCTCGTCAGACCACTGGAAGTCGATGTCCTGGGAATCCAGACCGGCGCTGTCGATGTCGGCGCCGTTCTCGCTAGCCGGCACGCCGGATAGCTCTTTCACTTCGTCCGGATCGCCCACGCAGATCTCGTTTCGAATGGCTGCTATGTGCAGCTTTTTCAGCACACCGAGGAAGTTGCTGGCGAGCTCGGCGGGTATCCCCAGCTGCTTCATTCCGTCTCTTATCCGGCGCAACAGCCCCGGAAGAACTTCGGTCAGATGGATTCGGTCCTGATTCAGGGTCTTAGGTGCAATGCTCCAGACAAGGTCGTCCATGGTCTGGACAGCGCTCTTCCAGCCGTCTCCCGTATCACTCTCCTCGAAGTGGCGGATGAACAGGAGCTCTTTCCAGTGAGCGATGAGAAACTCCCGAACGACATTGTGCATCCTGACCTTTTCCAGGCAACGCGTGGTCAGCTCTTCCGCATTCTTTCTGGCAAGCGTCAGGCGTTCACGATCCTGGATGAAATCGGCAACGGTGCTCGCGGTGCTCTCGGCCCGGTTCTCCGCCTGTTCGAGGAATGAATCCAACTCCGCCAGGACTTCCGCAAACACGTCGACGCGCTCGTCGAACTCGTTCAGAATGCGACCAACCATCGATTCGAGCTTGTTGTAAAGGTCGTCATTGCGATCCTGATCCTCGCTCCAACCGACCGCGGCGTCGGCGATGGTATTCAGGAATTTTCGTGCCGGGTGAAACTTCCGCGCGAAGAATTCCTTGTCCACTATGGCCACCTTGAGCATCGGGATTTGCAGCCGTCCGATGAGGGCCTTCATCGGCGCCGGAATTTTCTTGTCGTCCAGGATGAAATCAAACATCATCGCGACGACGTCGAACATCATGGCGTCCATTTCAGCGATGTCGTTTACGACATTCGCCTGCTTCAGATCACGGAGAACGTTTACGGTGCCGGTGTGAACACCCGAGACATCCAGCGAGGCGAGCTCCTCGCAGGCCGCCTGTGTGTCCCCGCGCTGCAGATGAGTGAGTTGGCCGATGACTCGAAGCTGCTCTTCACCCGGCGTGTGTGTGCCGGTTCTGTTGGTGTAGTTCACATCCATGATCTGGCGCAACGCGTCCAGTAGAACGGCGCTGGTCGGGGTCGCATACATGGGCACGCCCGGGGATTGCGGGCCGGGCTCGGGGTATCCGTACGACTGCTGGCCGCTGGCGTGATGGTCGGTGGGGCGCGCGGCGCTGGGTTGAATTTTCACATAGTGACGTATTTCCGGAAGCACGTCCTGGCTGACCAGGTAATCGTTGATCGCGCCGTAGAGTTGCTCCGCCTCCGAGCCCACGTAGCGATCAAACAGCTTGAGTATGATCAGGCGGACCTCGACGCCGGCATCGATCTGACCGCACGCGTCCTTGAATGCGCTGCACATGGCTTCCGGGCCGAAGGGATTATCCTCAGGCCTGAGTTCGTCCACTGCCAGGAGTTCGGCGATGCGTCGCTCCAGTGCGTAGAGCAGCTGCTTACAGTCTCTGCGGATCTTCCGCACCATGTTGGTGACGGCGAGCGTTTCCTCGAAGTCGCCCTCGTCCACCAACCCGAGATCCGCGCTCGAGGTGTCAGCCAGCGAGTTTGTTCGCTTCGACCCGGCGACGCGCTCGATGGTGGATCTGACCGATTCTTTGAAGAATCGCCGGAACTCCGTCTCGATGCCGGCACGTTTCACGCGTACCTGGCGCATGGTTTCGAAGTAGACGCCTTGCTCCTTGCTGTCGCTGGAGCGATTGGCGAGATCGAAAAGCGCATCGTCGAGCTTGTCCATGACGATGGGAAGCGCGCTGATCAGGGTGGAGGACGCCAGCTCTCTACAATGCTTGAGCACGGACCCGGACCGGGTTCGGTCGCTGAGCCCCGGGCTCTTCATGTGCTCGTCAATATGGACGATGTTGTTCAGCTTCGACTCTTTCATGACGCTAGCAATAGCGGATCACCGCCATAGGCGGTGCCCGATTCGGTCAGCTCCCGGCATTCACAGGGGTGCCACGTGGCACCCGATTTCTTCCGCCGCGGGTGAGCCCTCGACGAACTCCCTGTACCAGAGCATATCGTCTCGAAGTGCGAGCATCTTTAACGATACTTCGAAGCCGTGATACAGGTCTCAGGCGGCTGGGAACAGCTTTTCCGATCTGTGATGGGCTTCAGGTAACCGGGGTGTAAGCGTGGCTCGAGCGGTCTATTTCGGGCAACAATAGGCCGCGTCCACTCCCCCGGACCGTGGACGATCCTCGATGGGCGCCGGGGTGGAAAACATGACCAGGTTGCCCCCACAGGGCGATTTGTGGATGAAATTCACAGGATCATGTCTAAAATGATCTTAATTACCATTTTCTGTGCTTAAGAAGCAGTTACGTCCCGTACTGGAGGCAAAGTGGAAGCATACGTCTTGATGGTTGTGTGTCTGGCGGCTTGGGGGGCAACCGTCGTCCTTTTCAAATTCTTGATGAAGGATTCCGAGTACGCATTCGTCATAGGCAGCATTGCAGGGCTCGTCATCGCCGCGGCGGTGGGCGGTGCCTATTATCAGCATTTGGCGGCTCCGTCCTTTTAGGCCCGCCCGCTTACCCCACTCTCCCCGTTACCCGGTGGAACGCTGATCCCGGCCACATTCCGGATACAGTGATCGCAGCCCGGCCGAGGTCGCCGGGCACAAGCCCCGTTCTGTAATGAGACTGGTTATCAACCGTGCCGGCGTAATGTCGAACGCGAAGTTGGCTGCCGTGCATGCGCTCGGTGTGAGCTGGACCGAAACCAGCTCTCCGGCGGGCGAAAGGCCGCTGATGGTCGTGACCTCACTGGGATCGCGCTCTTCGATGGGGATTTCGGCGATGCCGTCGTCTATGGTCCAGTCGATGGAGGGCCCCGGCAGCCCGACATAGAAGGGCACGTCGTTGTCTCTGGCGGCGAGCGCCTTCAAATATGTCCCGATTTTGTTACAGACATCGCCGGACGCCGTTGTGCGATCGGTGCCGGTGATGCAGAAATCGACCTCGCCCCGCTGCATGAGATGACCGCCGACGTTATCTACCACGACAGTGTGGGAAACGCCATGCTGATCCAACTCCCAGGCGGTCAAGCTGGCTCCTTGATTCCTGGGTCGCGTCTCGCCCACCCATACGTGCACGTCGATGCCGGCGTCGTGCGCCATGTAGACGGGGGCTAGTGCCGTTCCCCAATCCACGGTCGCCAGCCAGCCGGCGTTGCAGTGGGTAAGAATGTTGACCGGCCCCGAGCCCTTGTTCCGCCCATGCTGCTCAATCAGTGCCAGACCGTGCCTGCCGATGGCGTGGTTGATGGCGACATCCTCGTCGCAGATCCGCGCAGCTTCCCCGTAGGCGACATCGTTTCGCTTCCCTTCGGGCGTGCCCTCGAGCAGACCGCGCAATCGCTCCACTACCCAGCGGAGATTGATTGCGGTGGGTCGAGTGGCCAGCAACATCCGGGCACTTCTGGCGAGATTGTCGTCTTTCGGGTCGTCGCGCATGGCCAGCGCCAGACCATAGGCGGCGGTGGCGCCGATCAGCGGCGCACCGCGCACAATCATGTCCGCGATCGCTCGAGCTGCATCCGCGACGCTCGCGAGGCGCAACGTGACAAAGCGATGGGGCAGGCGGGTCTGATCGATTACGTCGACAGACCATCCGTCGCTGTCGAGCCAGATAGTTCGGGTGTGGGCGCCCTCGACCTTCATCGCATCTATGCTCGGTCATTTGGGCCGGGCTGTCCATGCCCGCTAAAGGTCAGGCAATTTCGACGGCGCAGCTTATCTTGGCACGGTTGGTCAGGCGGTAGAGTCTGCGCAGGTCGTTGAATAATCCGACCTGGCCATCGCGCCTGAGGTAGCGCTTCTCCAGGCGTGCGCAGTATCTGCTCGCGTAGTAGTTGGCGTCGCGATAGCGTTCCATGCTCACTCTGTCCAGCGAAGAGTCGAATTCCGGGTTCTCGAAAAGCCATCGGTGAAGGCTGGAAGGAACCCGTCCACTTGCCTGTTGACCGAAGAGAACCGCAGTGCTCACGTATTTGTCGATTTCCGCCTGCATCTCGAGTTCCATCCGAGATACGCCGCGCTCGTGGCCTGCATTCCAGATCAGATACAAAAAGTGGCTTACCCCTTCCATGGCCGTGCAATAGTCCGCGAGATTGCCGTCGTGCAGGCACGATCCGGGATCGTCCTGCGTAAGGCGATTTACGACCTCACTGTCCACGTATAAGGCAACATCCACATGATCGCCGTCTTGAACGACAAGAAGCCGTTCCTCGACTACCGATTCGTCGAATTCATCACGGCCCTGGAGGTTCTTCAGCACCTCCAAGTCGGTAAAAAGAAAGTCGTCAACGCTGTGGGGTATCTCTATTTCATAGATCCGCTCGAGCTGACGCTGCAGTTGTGCGAGCACGCGACCGGACTCCGTTACGCGTCAGTGCCGAAGGCGGCTCGACGCACTTGTTGACGGGTGAATTCCTGCCGCGCGCAAACGATCAGCCGCCCGCGTGCTGCCGGTGCGAAGCCAAATCTCGTACTGTCGCAACACGTCGATGTCGTTGCTGCAATTCGCCCCTTCGCTGACTTCGCCAAGGACGTCGACAAATGCGACGAATTTCGTGGCGAGCTCATCATAGATGCCGCTCATGGCCCGGCCACGATTCGTGGCACGCATCGTGTCGGACAGATGACTGTATGCGCTTCCGCCCATGGACACGTAGTAGTCGATGTCTACAACGCATCGATTGAGACTCTGGGAGAATATTCCGGAGATGAAAAGGGCCACATCACCGAGTCGTCGAAGAGCGCGGTTGCGCTCGTCGACTGTCTTGCCCTCGACGGCCTCCGCGTAAACCAATGCCAGAGGTCTGATCATCATGCCGTCGGGCGTGCGGTCAAATAGCTTTTCGGCGCGAGAGAAGGAGGTGAGAAGGCCGACCACGTAGTGGATAGTGTCGGCACCGGCCGTCACGTTCTGATTTTCGAGAGCACCCGAGAGAGAAGTCTGGAAATACTCCTGCAGAGTGGTCTCCGTGATCAGCTGTTCATCTCGAGTATTGGTAACCATGAGGTCGGTACACCTCCTGTTCGAGCTGTTACATCAATTATAGGACTCGCGGCTTCTGCCCCATGTCAGTGTTCTGTGATCGATTTGGCACTCTGACAAACGCGCACAGACGTGATTCACACATCCAACGGCAATCTACCGCGCTTGGAGGGTGCTGAACCAGCCTGCTCAAGTCCTTGATTTCGTGCTAATCTTTAAGTTTCTGGAGGTCAGGACGCCTCTTCACGCCAGCCGACAGCAATGTCACTCACAGAGCATCTGGAAATCGTCTCTTCGTCGAGAGCGCCGACATGAGCGTGCCGGCCGTTAACGCCGAAATGGGGTTTCGGCGGCGGGTTCTGATCGTCGATGACGATCGCGACTTCGCCGACAGCACCGCCGATCTTCTGGTGATGCAGGGATTCGAAGTCCTTCCGGTATACGAGGCCGGCGCCGCCCGGCGGGCTATCACGAGCTTTCTCGCGGACGTCGCGCTGATCGACGTGCGGCTGGGGACCGGAAGCGGCATCGGTCTCGTGAGGGGGCTGAAGGAATCGAATGCCGGGGTGACCTGCGTGATGATGACCGCCTTCGCGTCCACAGAGAGCGCTATCGAAGCATTGCATCTGGGCGCCTATGACTATCTGCGCAAGCCGTTTCACCCGGAAGATCTTCTCGCCACTCTCAATCGGATATTCGAGCGCCTCGAGCTGGAGTCGGACAAGACCCGGGCAGAACAAGCGTTGCGGGACAGTGAGCGACGTTTTCGAGATTTGATTGACGCGTCCATACAGGGCGTATTCATCCACAGGGACTGGACGCCGCTCTACTCGAATCAGGCTTTTGCCGACATGCTCGGATATGCTGACCGCGATGAGGTGCTTGCGTTAAAGACATTGGAACACCATTTCCCGGCGTATGAGCGTGCACGGTTGCGGCGCTACATGGACGCTCATGCCGAGGGCAACTCAGTGCCCAGCCGGTACGAGTTCGATGCACAGCGCGTCGATGACGCGGTGATTACATTGGAGGTGGTGGTTAGAACGCTGACATGGGAGGGGCAGCCCGCAATTCAAGCTACCGTCACCGATGTCACGGAGCGCAAACGTGCTCTCAGGGCGCTCAAGCGGTACGAGCAGATCATTTCTTCCACGGCGGATCTCATGGCTTTCGTCGATCAGTCTTGTGTCTATCAAGCCGTCAACGATGCTTTTTTGCGCGCCTATGATTTGGCACGGGAAGAAATTGTCGGTAAGTCCATGCAAGACATCCACGGTGAGGAAAGTTTGGAGAGTCAATTGCAAGAAGCGCTGGATCGCTGTCTTGCCGGTACGGAGGCCCATTATCAGGCTTGGTTCGACTTTCCGGCGACCGGTCGGCGTTTCATGGACGTCGCCTTTTATCCCTACCACGACGGTAAGGGCAAGGACTCAGGCGTCGTGGTCAGCTGGCGGGACCTTACGGAAACACACACCCTATCCGAAAAGCTCTCGTATCAGGCGAGTCACGATGCATTGACCGGATTGGTGAATCGGCGGGAATTCGAGCAGCGGCTGCGTCATCTGATCGACTTGGCCCGTCAGGAAAACACCGAGCACGCTCTGTGTTATCTCGATCTCGATCAGTTCAAAGTCATTAACGACACCTGCGGACACGTGGCAGGCGACGAATTGTTGCGGCAACTGGGCATGTTGTTACCCGACCAAGTGCGAAAGGGAGATACTTTGGCCCGTCTCGGCGGAGACGAGTTTGGTGTGCTCATGGAGCGCTGTTCCATCACGCAGGCAACACGTGTCGCCAATGCGCTGCTCGACGCTATCAGGAATCTGCAATTCCATTGGGAAGACAAGACCTTCAACATCGGCGTCAGTATCGGCGTCGTCCCCATCGACGAAACCAGCGAAAGCATAACGGAAGTTCTCAGCACCGCGGACTCCGCCTGCTATGCGGCCAAGGACGGGGGGCGCAATCAGATTCACGTATATCGCGAGGACGACACCAAGATCGCGGAGCGACACGGTGAAATGCAATGGGTCGCGCGGATTCAAAACGCCCTCGACGATAATCGCTTCGAGCTCTATGCTCAACCGATTGCATCGGTGGCCGCCCCCGATTCAGCACCGGTCCATTACGAAATTCTCCTCCGTATGCAGGACGAGCGAGGCCAGATCGTCTTGCCCGGGGCATTCTTGTCGGCGGTCGAGCGATACAACCTTTCGGCACGACTCGATAATTGGGTAATACTGAACGCATTCGAGTGGCTGGTGCAGCATCCGGAGTGCATGCAGGAACTGAATCTTCTATCCATCAATCTCTCGGGGCACTCTCTCGGCGACAGTCAGCTCATGGTTCATATCATCGAGCGCTTCGAAGAAGGCCGCATCCCGCCCGAGAAAATCTGCCTGGAAATCACCGAAACCGCGGCAATCACGAATCTCACGAACGCCACGCGATTCATCAAAGTGCTCAAGGAATGGGGATGCCGCTTCGCCCTCGACGATTTCGGAAGCGGATTGTCTTCTTTCGCCTATCTGAAAAATTTGCCTGTCGACTTTCTCAAGATCGACGGGCTGTTCGTGAAGGATATTCTCGACGACGCCATCGATTACGCCATGGTGAAGTCCATCAACGAGATTGGACACGTGATGGGCAAAAAAACGGTGGCCGAATTTGTCGACAGTGAAGCCATTCTGCGCTCGCTGAAAGTCATCGGGGTCGACTACGCCCAGGGTTATGCTGTTGGGAAGCCTCGCCCCATCGATCGCATACTCGACACTGGCTAGGAGTTTGCGCCCGCTGCGGCCTGGTTACAACGCGCCAGGTGTGAGTCGGGGCGAGCGGGCAACGCCTGAGACCCGCTTGACTTGTCGTGAGCCGGCTTTTCCGTTAGCGTAGGTGGGTTAGGGTAATAGCTAGCGCGCCATTTTCGCCTTGTATTCTGGTCATTGCACACCGGTCGGCGCTGCCAGGTAGCGTACGAAAAGGTCCGCGCGAGATCGCAGCTGAGTTCTACGGACGCGTGGGATCGGTAGAGGCTTCCTAATTGTCGCATCGAATCGGTGTCTCGGTGCGGAGCGAGTGTTGCGCAACAGGAGGACGCCCATAACCTGTTAACCAAGAATCAATCGAGTCGGTCCGACCGATCGACTGGCGAGTTCGAACGATAGAGGAAAAAACGAATGCGCAAGATCAGAGTCGCGATCGCCGGGGTGGGAAACTGTGCGAGCTCGCTGGTTCAAGGGCTCGAGTACTACCGGGGGCGCAACGAGCAGGACTATGCCGGGCTCATGCACCCGAGGATCGGTGACTGGGGCGCGAGCGACATCGAGATCGTCGCCGCCTTCGACATCGACCGCCGCAAGGTAGGCAAGCCCCTGGAGGAGGCCATCTTCGCCAAGCCCAACTGCACCAAGGTGTTTCAGAGCACCGTCCCCGCTTCTGGCGTGGGCGTCCAGATGGGGCCCATTCTCGATGGTGTGGCGTCTCACATGGCGGACTACGCCGACGATGAGGCGTTCCGGCCTGCGCAGTGCGAGCCGGTGGACGTGGTACAGGCGCTCGTGGTCGCCCGCGCCGAGATCCTGGTCTGCTACCTGCCAGTGGGCTCGGAGCAGGCGGTGCGCCATTATGCCGAGACTTGCCTGGAGGCCGGGGTGGCCATGGTCAACTGCGTGCCGGTGTTCATCGCCTCCGATGCGCACTGGGCGGGGCGGTTTCGCGATGTCGGCCTGCCGATTGTCGGCGACGACATCAAGAGCCAGGTAGGCGCCACCATCGTCCACCGCGCGCTGACTCGCTTGTTCGGGGACCGCGGCGTGCACCTGGATCGCACCTATCAGCTCAACACCGGCGGCAACACCGACTTTCTCAACATGCTCGAGCGCCGGCGGCTCAAATCCAAGAAGCACTCCAAGACCGAGTCGGTGCAGTCGCAGCTCGATGAGCGGCTGGCCGCCGGGGACATCCACATCGGACCTTCCGACTACGTGCCATGGCAGGACGACAACAAGGTGGCCTTCATCCGCATGGAGGGACGCGGCTTCGGCGACGTGCCCATGGAGCTCGAGCTGAGGCTGTCTGTTCAGGACTCGCCCAACAGTGCCGGGGTGGTCATCGACGCGATCCGCTGCGCCAAGCTGGGGTTGGAGCGGGGGTTGGGCGGTCCTCTGGAGGACCCTTCCGCTTACTACATGAAGAGCCCGCCCAGGCAGATGCGCGATTCGGAGGCGCATGCGCGGACCAACGCCTTTATTCTCGGCAACGGCGTGCTGGCGGGTGAGGATGCGCCGCGCGAGCCCACCTTCGCGGCTGATTGACCCGGCCGCCGGCTTTGCTCACGGGCAGCCGCCCAGCACCGCCGTGTCCGGGCGGGCTCGCGCAGACCCACGCGCGGATCACCCCTGGTTGCAGCGTCTGGCAGATCTGCATGGCGCGGTGGGCGCAGCGGTGCTGGAGTGCGCCCGGGGACGCACCGGGCTGACCAACGCCAAGGGCGACGCCGTCAAGGTCTTCGACCTGGTCGCCAACGACGCGGCGCTCGCGTTTCTGGAGACGCTTCGCATACCACTCCTGGTGGAGTCCGAAGAGGTCGAGGCACCAATCAAGGTCGGCACCGGCACGCCCCGCCATCGGCTGGTGCTCGACCCGGTGGACGGGTCGGACAACTGGGCGCGGGGACTGCCGCTGTCGGCGGTGTGCTGCGCGGTGCTCGAGCCGGATGCACCGCTGCACTCCGATTTCGTGGCATCGGCCATGGTGGGTCCGCTCGAGTGGGAGATCCCACTGTTGGCGGAGCGGGGTTCGGGCGCCTGGTACGGTGCCGTCTGTCTCGAGACCTCGGCGGTGTGCCGGGTCGCCGATGCCGTCATCGCCATCGAGCTCAATCACTACACACCGCCGCCTCGCCTTGCCGGCATCATGGCGCAGGCGCGAGGCGTGCGCAGCTACGGCTGCGCATCGCGCGCCCTGGCCCTGGTCGCCTGCGGCGCCATCGACGCGTATATCGACGTGCGCGGCAGGCTGACGGCCGAGAGCTACCTGGCCGCCGCGCGCTTGCTGCTCGAGGCGGGGGGATGCGTTGCCGGACTCGACGGCGCGCCGTTGGCGAGCGCCCGCGGCTTGACCGATCGCGTCGCATTGATCGCGGCCGCGAGCGAAAGCTTGTGCAAGGAAATCGCGAAACGCCTGAATGATGACCACACTTGACGCCCCGACGCCGAGCCCGCAGGTCGCGGTCATCCTGGCTGCCGGGCAGGGCACACGGCTTTATCCGACTACCGATCGACCGAAGCCCTTGACCCGCGTGCTCGGCCTGACGCTCGCCGAGCGGGTCATGTGCACGTTACGCGAGGCGTCCGGTATTCGGCGCTTCATCGTTACCGTGGGCTCCGAGGCGCGCGTCGTGAAGGCGCATTTTACCGACATCGCCCGGCGCCGGGGCTTCTCGGTCGCGTTTGTCGAGGCCCCGGACTGGCAGCTCGGCAACGGTGCCAGCGCCCTCGCCGCCAGGGAGCGCACCGGCGACGCGGCCTTCTTCCTGGTGATGAGCGACCATCTCTTCGACCGGGGCATCGCAGAGGCGCTGCTGCGCGATCCACCAGCGCCCGGCGAGATGTGCCTGGCCGTGGACGGCGACAAGTCCGGCATCTTCGACCTCGAGGATGTTACCCGGGTGCGCACCGACGACGGCCGTATCACGGCGATCGAGAAGGGCCTCGAGCCGTGGGATGCGGGCGACACGGGGGTCATGCTCTGCACGCCCGGTCTTTTCGACGGCCTCGAGCGGGCTGCGAAGAAAGGCGGGCACGGTCTCTCGGACGGCCTGCGCGAGCTCGCGCGCGACGCAAGGGCGCGGATCGTCGACGTAACGCAACGACCCTGGCTCGATGTCGATACGCCGGAGGCCCTGCGTGAGGCCGAGCGCCGGCTGATGCGCGACGCCGGGGGCAAGAGCACCGATGGCCCGGTGTCGCGCTATCTCAACCGGCCGCTGTCGCGGTGGCTGACCCGCTATCTGGTGGAGACGCCAGCAACCCCGAACCAGATCTCCGTGCTCTCATGGATGCTGTCGTGTATCGCCGCGGCGCTGTTCGCGGTGGGTGGCTACCCCGCGCTCGCCGCCGGCGGTGCGCTGGCGCAGCTCGCCTCGATCGTCGACGGCTGCGATGGCGAAGTCGCGCGGTTGAAACGCATCCAGAGCGAATTCGGCGGCTGGTTCGACGCCATCCTCGATCGCTACGCCGATGGTTTTTTGTTGTTCGGCTTGACATGGCACGCATTCGCGGCCAGCGACGGCGGGCAGCTCGCCCTGGTCACCGGCTTCGCGGCGATTCTGGGCTCGTACATGAACAGCTACACGGCGGACAAATACGACGGGCTGATGGCGAGAAAGCTACGCGGCGCACACTACCTTCGGCTGGGCCGCGACGTGCGCGTGTTCGTCATTTTTCTCGGTGCGCTGGTCAACCAGCCACTGCTCACCCTGATGGTGATTGCGCTGGTCACGAATGCCGAGGTAGCGCGCCGGATCATCCTGTGCAGGCGCGCGCAGACTGTCTGAAAAGTAACGGCCCGGCTCGGCTCTTCGGCGTCGCCGAATCACCTCTCTCAGGCCACCGCCAGCCGAG
>Ga0255057_10000218_pt1 | contig 32145 bp, 37 predicted proteins | sample Cases_109_6_MG_FD_189022 | JGI IMG/M metagenome (GOLD analysis project Ga0255057, IMG submission 189022) | Seawater microbial communities from Amundsen Gulf, Northwest Territories, Canada - Cases_109_6 | ecosystem: Environmental > Aquatic > Marine > Gulf | place: Canada: Northwest Territories... | reverse complement strand
CCTAATGGTGTGGTGATGGTTCCGTGGAAGTTCTTACGCCAAATCACCCCGGCCATCACCGGAAAGGACCCATCGCCGGCACCGTTCTGCATCGCTGTCGCTGCCATCAATCCCGATGCCACGAATGCCAGGTAGGGGATGCCGAGATCGCCTTGACCGCCATCAACCAGAGAGCCAAGACCGGCCCCCATGGCTGCGAGGAACAGGACCGGGTTCACGAAAGACGTGATGACGGTGCCTCGCCAGGTACGGCGATACGCGATGACCTCCGACTCGGCGAATCTGAATGAGCGCGATACGGCGGTCATCAGTCGATCAGCCGACGTCCGGTGAGGCGGAGGAACACATCTTCGAGAGTGGAACGTCTGACGAGGACCTGGTCCGGGTGGATCCCGCGCGAATGGAGGCCTTTCTGGGTGTTGTCGGCGTCGTCGGTGTAGAGAAGGACTCGATCAGCCAGCACCTCGGACCGGGCCGCGAGACCGTCGAGCTTGAGAACTGCTTCATCATTGTCGCCATCGGCGAAACGGAGTTCGACCACCTCGCGGGGTGCGTACTCCTCGATCAGCTGACGGGGCGAGCCTTCGGCAACGATCTTGCCCTCGTCCATGACGACGAGGCGGTCGCACAACTGCTCAGCCTCGTCCATGTAATGAGTGGTGATGATCAGGGTGGCGCCATCCCTCTTGAGTCTGTAGAGCCGATCCCACAGAAGATGTCTCGCCTGAGGGTCGAGCCCCGTAGTCGGCTCGTCGAGGATGATCAGGTCGGGGTCGCTGATCAGAGCACGGGCGATGGTGAGACGTCGCTTCATTCCCCCGGACAGTGGCTCGACCTGGGAGTCCTTGCGCTCGGTGAGTTGCGCAAAATCGAGGAGCTCCTCGATTCGCGGCATGATGTCCGCCTTCTTCATGTCGTGATAGCGACCGTAGATGTAGAGGTTCTCGGCAACAGTCAGTTCGAGATCGAGGTTGTCTTCCTGGGGGACGACACCGATGCGCTGGCGAATCGAACGGCCTTGGGTGGTGGGGTCAAGACCAAACACCGTCATCATGCCTTCGGTTATCGGGCTGACGGTCGTGATCATCTTCATCGTGGAAGTCTTCCCAGCGCCGTTGGGCCCTAGAAAACCGAAGGCCTCACCTTGGTGGATGTCGAAGTCAATGGCGTCGACAGCGGTGAAGTCGTCGAATCGTTTGGTGAGGCCGCGCGCCTCTACAAGGATTTCAGGCATAGATCGAATGACCGTAGCTTGGCTAGACCCGGTCCAATTTGATCACAGACTCGGCGGACTTGCGCCCACCCATCTTGCGAGGTTTGGCATCGGGCGTCGGATAGCCGAGGGCGATGGCGTATCTCACGACGGTGCCATCGGGAGTGCCCATGAATCTTCGTGCGTCTTCCTGGCGATGAAGTGTGATCGGACAAGAGGCCACTCCAACGGCTTTGGCGGCCAGCATCATGTTCTGCGCGGCTCTACCGATGTCGAACATGTTCCCGCCTTCTTCTTGGACGAGAACGATGGTTGTCATCGAATCCCTTACCGGCTGGGTGAAGTCCCCGTGCTCGGCGAGACCCTCGAGACGCTCCGGATCGGAGACGGCGATGAATGACCATGCCTGCTGGTTCTTGGAACTGCCGGTCATCCGACCGGCTTCGAGGATCGCTCCGAGATCCTCAGTTGACAACGGATCGGTCGTGTAGTCGCGGATTACCCGCAGGTTGAGAATGAAGTCGTATGTGTCGGCCATGTGTCGAGCCTAGAGCTCGTGGTTCGTGTGGTGGATCCGATAAGTTGAGCGCCACAGAGAAACCGAGGAGCCTTTTCGACATGCCCACCCCCCATATCTCCGCCGAGAAGGGTGACTTTGCCCCATCGATTCTGCTCCCCGGCGACCCGCTTCGGGCTAAGCACATTGCCGACAACTTCCTCGATGACGTGAAACAAGTCAACGCTGTCCGAAACATGCTCGGCTACACCGGTAGCTACTCAGGTATCCCGGTGTCGGTGATGGGTACCGGTATGGGGATCCCTTCGGCCTCCATCTATGCGACAGAACTCATCACCGAGTTCGGGGTGGAGCGGCTCATCAGGGTTGGGTCGTGTGGCGGGATACTCGAGTCCGTCAAGATTCGCGATGTGGTCTTCGCCATCGGCGCATGCACCGACTCGTCCGTGAACCGGGCTCGCTACAGGGGTGACGATTTCGCCGCCACTGCCGATTTCTGGCTGCTTCATGCGGCCGCGACGGCAGCCGCAGCGAAGGGCATCGAGGTCAAGGTCGGGAATGTCCACTCGACCGACCTCTTCTACAACCCTGACGGTCAGGCTTTTGATCGGATGGAGGCGATGGGTGTGCTTGCGGTGGAGATGGAGGCAGCGGGGCTCTATGGCGTTGCCGCAGAAAAAGGGGCTCGTGCCCTGACCATCGCCACGGTCTCCGACCACATCCGAACCGGCGAGGCAACGAGCGCTGAGGAACGTCAGCAGACATTCGACGAAATGGTCGAGATCGCTCTCGAAACCGTGAAAATCGACGTCGATCGCTAACTCGTAACCCGTGTCTCCGGATCGCTCAATCATCAAGCAGGGCATCGCCGATGCACTGCCTCTCTATGTGCCGGCCATTCCCTTTGCATTTGTGATCGGTGTGGTGATCGTCGAGTCGGGAATCAACCCTTTCGTCGGCTGGACCAGCTCCTGGATCATCTACGGAGGCGCAGCGCAGTTGACATTGATATCCCTTCTCGGTTCGGGGGCGGCTATCGCGGCACCAATAACCGCGGGGCTTGTGGTCAACGCAAGGCATCTGATGTACTCGGCCGCCATGGCTCCGGTGTTTCAACATCAGCCCCGCTGGATGAGGTGGATCGGGCCCTATCTGCTCATCGACCAGGAGTTCGCCCTGGCGATGCTCCGCGCCGACGACGATCCAAGGGCATTTCGGACCTATTACCTGTCGTCGGGTTTGGTGTTCTGGTCGTTGTGGCAAGTCACAACGGCAGTGGGCATCCTGGTCGGTCCGATTGTTCCTGAGTCCTGGAGCCTCGAGTTCGCCGTTTCGATTTTGTTTCTTGGGTTGATCGTCATGGGCATCGACAAGTATCCAAAGCTGATCGCGGCCCTAGTCGGTGCCGGCGTCACCTACGTGACGGCGGGTCTGCCCAATCGTGCAGGTCTGCTCGTGGGTGCGCTCGCGGGGATTCTCGTCGGCACCATCGCCGAGAGGTTCCGGACATGACCGATTTGTTCGCCATCGTCCTCGTCGGTGTTGGGACCTATCTGAGTCGGGGGATATTCATCCTTGCTCTCGCCAACAGGAAGATCCCGGATCCTGTTTTGGTGACTCTCCAGTTTGTGGCACCGGCCGTGCTTGGCGCCCTGATCGTGGCGCTCCTAATCGACAGTGATGGAAACGTTTCCATCGGAATTCCTGAGATCTCAGCGTTGACTGTGGGTGGTGCCGTCGCCTACAAAACGCGGAATCACATCTTCACCCTGATCGCCGGCATGGGGGTGTTCTGGCTCGTTCGGGCCCTCACATGAGAGAAGGGGCCGCAAAGGCCCCTTCTGCTCGGTTCGCATTCCAGCTTGTCAGCCGAATAGATCTGCGAGGAATCCGGTCTGGTTGGCAATGATCAGCACCGTCAGGATCCACATCATCACATGGATCTCTTTGAACTTCCCACTCACTGCGTAAAGCAGTGTGTGAGCAACGATCGCCAGGCTGATGCCAAAGGTGATCGAGAACGTGAAAGGCATTCCAACAATTGCAAGAAACGCAGGTATCGACTTTCGATAATCCGTCCAATCGACCTTCGCGGCACCCGTCATCATCATTGCCCCAATGATGATCAGGGCTCCCGAGGTGGCTAGAGACGGTATCGCCTGCGCAAGAGGCGATAGGAACATCGCCGCAAAGAACAGAAGGGAGACTGTCAGGGCCGTTAACCCGGTCTTTCCACCTTCTTCCACTCCGGCGGCCGATTCGATGTAAGTCGTAGTGCTCGACGTTCCGAGCGCCGCACCAACCGCCGTAGCGGCTCCATCCGTGGCGAAGGCTGCCCGGGGGGCTTGGATGTGGCCGTCCTCGTCCAGCATTCCCGCCTTTTCGGTTAGGCCGATCAGGGTTCCCGCCGTATCGAAGAAGTCGACAAAGAGGAATGTGAACACCACGCTCACCACTCCGAGTGCAAGCGCCGCACCAAGATCCATGGCAAGGATCAGATCGGTTGGCGCCGTGAACCCGACTATCGAACCTCCAAAGCCGGCGAAAGCCTCCATCCCTTCTCCGCCATAGTTGTAAGCGTTGAGATCGAAGATGATCACGACGGCGGTCACCGCCACGATCCCGATCATGATGGCGCCTTTGACCTTCTTGGCCAGAAGTGCACCGGTGATCACTATTCCGCCAAGCGCCACCCAGGGCAGCCAGGAGGTGAAGTCCCCAACCTGGACGAAGGTGGCAGCAGAGTCCTGTATGAAGCCTGCGCCAATAAAGCCGATGATCGCCAGGAAAGCCCCGATCCCGGCCGTGATGGCGTGCTTCAGATGTAGCGGTATGGCATTCAGGATCCACTCACGCAGGCCTGTGAGGGCAATGATCATGAAGAGAATTCCTGAGATGAAGACCGCGCCCAGGGCCGTTTGCCAGGGAATGCCCAGCGTTAGAACAACCGTGAACGTGAAGTACGCGTTCAATCCCATTCCCGGGGCCAGAGCAAAGGGAAGCTTGGCCCACAAAGCCATCAGCAGCGTCCCGATGCCGGCCGCAAGGGCCGTGACGGTCAGAAGTTGGGGGAAGGCTCCTTCGAAATCGATGGCATTGGAGAGGATTGCCGGATTCACAAAGATGATGTAGGCCATCGCCAGGAAGGTGGTGATGCCCGCTCTCACCTCCTGCGAAGTGGACGAGCCTCTCTCGGTTATGTGGAAGTAGCGGTCGAGCCCGCTGGTGCCGCTTGTGTCAGGCGGCGTTTCTGTCATTGCCATTGATGGTCTCCTCCCCGTCGATGGCGTCTACGAGGTAGATGCGTCTACGAGGTAGATGCGTCTACAAAAGTAGTTGTCGGCGTGTCGACAATGTCGGCCAGAATATCAATGGTTTTCGCGAACCGAGGAGATTGGCTGGGGTTCAGACGTGGGCGAGGGTGGTGGCCTGGACGAATCTCAGTTTCCAGGTGTCATCAGTGTTCACCCATACCGAAGATCGACGTGCCCTTTGACGTGAACCATCGTTGGTGACCGTGTTCTCGTACGTCACAAGGGCCACGGTCGGGGCGAGAAGCTCGACCTCGAAGTTGTCGAACGGAAACTCCACTTTGACGTCGCTTGGCTCGGACCCGATGAGATCGCCGCGGTCGTAAACGTGGCCAAATCGGCAAAAGTCGGTGAAGTCCTGAGCAAGAATCCCATCGAGGAATTCGCTGTCCGATCGGGTGTCTTCCTTCCATAGACCCTCTTCAAGCGTCCTGAAGAACTCAACGTCGGTAGTCATGGGACTGAGTATCGCACGGCCTCAGCCACTGCACCGAGAGGAATGGGTCCGTAAACATGTGGATAGAGCTCGTTCGCCTCATATAGATCCTCGTATACGAGCATCGAGCCCACCCCTACTGCGGCGATGGTGAGAAGGGTCAAGTCGTCCCGTTCGGCGTAGAAGTTGGCACCCACCCGTTCCAGCTGGTGCTTGGTGGAGCAATGGATGAAACCTTCGTTTTCGAAGGACGTCGGTGTGTAGGCGTCAGACCGGGATGCCCAGGCCTCGTTCTCGGCGATATGGAACACGTGTGTGGGCCGCCGTACTGCGCCAACCCTGAAGAACATCGCTTCGGATAGGCGGTTGCCTTCGGTGATGAAGGCACCGACATCCCGATGTCCAGCCGTTTCGCAGCTCCGAAGTGAAGCCCGAAGCGTGGCCGTCCCGAATCCCCTGCCTTTATGGTCGGCGCCGGTCATTACATAGCCGATGAAAGGGTGTCCCGTCCATGCTGTTACCAGACACGCACACACGATGCGGCCGTCAGCGATAGCCACGCGGGAGTTGATCAGGTCTGGGTCCCCGTCGAAGAATCCCTGTACCTCCTCACGGGCTTCGACGATCGTCTCGTCGTCGTAATCGATGGTGTTTCGATAGGCGTCGAGCATGAGCTCTGCCAGGATCTCGGAGTCCTCGTACGTCGGAGGCCGCATCTGGATGGTGTCGTCTTCGGCGTCGACCCAATCCTTGAGATTGATGGTGTAATGGTGGCGGGTGGTTTCAGCCAAGGTTCTGCTCTCCGTCAACCCAAGCGAGGGCGGAGCCGGAAACGTCAAGGATGCGGTCGCGCCAGTCAGCCAAGCGGATTTGCTCGGGTTCCCCAGGGAGACCAGCGAATCCGACTATGCCACGGACGAACAGACGAATGTCGAACCTCAGCCATTCCTCAATGGCCTTCTCAGAGATGGTGACGCCATTCTCGACTAGGGCAGTGGTGTAGGTGCTGATCGCCCACCCGGGTTCTCCAGGGATTTCGACGTCGAGTAGTGGGATCAGATCTGTGACTGGCGGGCCGATGGCGGAGTTAGACCAATCGAGAAGTACCGGAGAACCGTCTGGTCGCCACAGGACGTTGTCAAACGTTACGTCCCGATGAGTCCAGGCCATCGGTCGTCCGGCAAGTCCCTCGATCGCTGCGGGAACTTCTTGATGAAGCATCTCGAGGCGGTGTTCGAGCTGAGGTGTCATCTGTTTGGGATATCGGTGTTTCGCGCCATTCATCCGAGATCGCCAGCGTTTCTCATCCCAGGTTTGCGCAGACCATTGTCTCAAGCCCTTCGGAGCATCCCCGAGCATCTCCAGCCATGTGGCTGAGTGGAGACGAGCTAGCAATTCGATGAGGCGGCCCTTCTGATCTCTCGTGGACACCTGCGAATCGTCACCCTGTATTGCAGGCGAGACATCTTCGAAGACGATCACCTCATCGGATTGTCCGTAGAGGATCGGAATGTCGCCGACGAGCAAGTGTCCGGCGTGTCTGTAGAACGAGACCGACGCATTGATCTGTTGAGAGTTCTCGTATTTGGCGACCAGCGTGTGTGTCCCGGACTCCGTTGATACCCGAATTCGGCGCACCGCGCCACTGAACCCGAAATCGACACCGATTCTGGAGCTTTCGAGAGTGGAGATATGACCGTGTGGCCACACGCCTCCATCATTGAGGAGACGATTCAACTCGTCGACGTCTAGCGCTACAGCTAACGCTACGTGTAGTGCTTGACCGCTCCGCTTACCCACGTAGCTGAGGTTAGAGCGCCCTCGTCCGGTTACTCCGGGCGTTGTGCTCGACCTCGGCAAGTCCCATCGCCTCCAGAACGGGAGCGACGTAGTTGCCCACCCTTCCGCGGAGACCTTTCTTCAGGCCGTACCAGCCACCAATCGGGTTGTTGTCCGACCGAGCCCAGGCTTCCACCGAACCCTCCTTTGCTGGCTTCTGCTCGTCTGCGTTGCCCAACTCCATCCAATCGTCATGCTCGGTCAACATGGAATGCATGTCATCAAGGATGCGGAGGTCATAGTGGAGGACGGTTTTTCCGACTGTGCACACCAGGATCGGTGGCTCGTGACCCTCATCACGGTGCATCTGGAATTGTGACCGCAAACTCGGGGTCCAAAGGGTCCACGGGTCCTCGGCGGTGCCTGCACCTGTGAATTCGGCTTGGCTCATAGGTTCACCTCAGCTCTAGACGCCATGCGCCAACTGGCGCTCGTACTCGTCAACATTGAATGTGCCGATGGACTCCTGGACGAGGTCATCGTCACTGAAGGTCCACGCTTCCCATCCACTGAATCGATTGCGTGACCGGTGCCCCCCGGCGCGGTGTTGGTCCCCTCGTAGGTCCAGGAGTAGATCGCGTTGTGGCCGGCTCCCCGAATGTGATCCATTATGACAACGGTGTCGGGGAAAGCGTCGAAAAAGCTTTGGAAGACCTCGGCGAGGGCAGCTCGACCTACAGCCGGATCACCATCGTTTACGGTGATCGAACCATCCTCCGCGAAGAAGGATGCAACCGCATCGGCGTCGTAGCTGCACCATGCCGCTGTGTATCGGGTGGCGAAGTCGTGGAGTGCGGGTGGGTTAATGTTGCCGAGAGTAGGGCAGAGAGCCTTCTCAAGCCCTCGGCCTTACTCAGGTCGTGTCTGGATCAGCTGCAGCCGGTGGTGTCTCCACATGTGAGACAGACGTAACAACTGCCGTTGCGGATGGTCATATGCCCACAGTTGGAGCACACCGGGGCATCACCCATGTTCTCAGCAAGTGCGACGTCGACCGTTGATGCCTGGTCGACGGTTGTGACCGTCGCCATTGCCTTCTCGACGACTGGCTCTGGAACAGACCCGTTTGGAGAGTCGGCGAACTCAGCGGCCTTCCGCACAACGTCAACATCGCCTTCGGCCACCGCATCACTCAGGTCGAGTTGGAAGCCAGCCTCTGCGGCCAGCCCCTTTGGTGGTGCGGCCATGCCGCCCTCACGGTCGGGTGGGACCTGGGCAAGTTCGTCTCGCTCCAGGTACTCGACACCCAGCGCACGGAACACGTAGTCGATGATCGAATTGGCCATCTTGATGTTCTCGTGGCCTTCGACCATTCCCCGTGGCTCAAACGTCTGGAAGGTGAACGTGTCGACGAATTCCTCCAATGGAACTCCGTACTGGAGACCCTTTGAGACGGCAATCGCAAAGCAACTGAGTATGCCCTTGAGCGTCGCACCCTCTTTAGCCAGGTCGATAAAGATCTCGCCGAGGGTTCCGTCGTCGTATTCACCGGTACGCAGATAGACCTTGTGTCCTCCAACCCGTGCCTCCTGCAGATACCCGGCACGTCGGGCGGGCAGCAAGAACCGCGGTGGTTGCATTCCCTGGGCATAGGCCTCGCTCGGCGAGGTTCCCGGTGGGAGATTTCCCCAGTGGATTGCCTTTTCCCGCTCGACAGCTGCGGTGATCTCAGCGGCCTCCTCCTCGTTCTCCTCGCCTTCGTCGGCGGTGGAGTTGAGGGGTTGTGCAGCCTTTGACCCGTCGCGGTAGAGGGCCATCGCTTTGAGACCCCATTCCCAGGAGAGGTGATAGGCGCCTTCGATGTCCTCGGTCGTCACCTCGTGGGGCATATTTATGGTTTTCGAAATTGCTCCAGAAATGAACGGTTGAGCCGCCGCCATCATCTTGATGTGGCCGTTGTGGTGAATGAAACGCTGTCCAAATTTGCCGTTTTTGTTGGCAGTGTCGAAGACCCTGAGGTGCTCCTTTTTGAGATGGGGAGCTTTCTCGATTGTCTGTCGGCCGCAAATATGATCGTTGGCCTCTGCGATTTCTTCCTTTGTGAACCCAAGAGCCTTGAGCAGGTCGAAGTTCCATGAGGTGTACTCTTCGACTTCGAAACCGAGACGCTTCAATGTCTCCTCACCAAACGTGAAGACGTTGAACGCATGCCTCAGATCGAACACAGTTGGAAGAGTGGCCTCCAACTTGGCCAGGTCTTCACTGGTGAAGCCCTTATCGGTCAGGCTCGCATCATTGATGTGAGGACTGCCCTCGATCGAGCTGGATCCGACGATGTATTGCACAATTTCGTTGATCTCGTCGAGGTGGTAACCAAGTCGGCTCAATGCGGGTGCCACGGACCGGTTGACGATCTTGAAGTACCCACCGCCGGCCAGTTTCTTGAACTTGACCAATGCGAAGTCGGGCTCGACACCCGTGGTGTCACAATCCATCAAAAGGCCAATAGTTCCTGTAGGTGCGAGGCAACTTGACTGGGCATTTCTGTAGCCGTGATCCTCGCCTCGCTGCAACGCAAGATCCCACGATTCACGAGCAGCGACCAGCAGATCGTCGGGGCAAAGGCCTGCATCGATACCCATCACCTTGGTGGTGATCGCGTCGAAGTCGTCACCGTCATACGCCGCCACTCGATGGTTGCGGATCACCCGGAGCATCGAGTCACGGTTCTCCTGGAATTTTGGGAACGGTCCGACCACTTCGGCCATCTCAGCAGAGGTGGCGTAGGAAAGCCCTGTGAGGATGGAGGTCATTGCACCAGCGATCGCACGGCCCTCATCGGAGTCGTAGGCAATGCCTTGACGCATCAGCAGCGAGCCGAGGTTGGCATAGCCGAGACCAAGTGTCCGATAGTCGTATGAGCCCTGGGCGATCTCCTTGGACGGGAAGTGGGCCATGGCAACTGAGATCTCCAACACGATGGTCCAGATCCGGATCGCATGCCTGTAGGCATCGATATCGAAGATGCCGGTCTCGTCGTTGTATAACTTGACCAGGTTTATCGATGCCAGATTGCATGCGGTGTCGTCCAGAAAAAGGTACTCTGAACAGGGATTAGATGCTCGGATTCGACCACCGGCTGGACTGGTGTGCCATTCGTTGATAGTCGTATCGAACTGAAGGCCGGGGTCGGCACATGCCCATGCAGCCTCTGCGATCCGTGACCACAGATCCCGTGCCTTGATCGTCCTGCGAACCGAGCCATCGGTGCGGTTGGTTAGATCCCAGTCACCATCTCGCTCTACGGCTTTGATGAAGTCGTTGTTGATCCGGACCGAGTTGTTTGAGTTCTGACCGGAGACGGTGGCGTAGGCCTCACCGTTGAAGTCGGCAGGGAAACCGCCGTGGTTGATGAGGAGCTTGGCTTTTTCCTCTTCGACCTTTTTCCAGTCGACGAAGGTCTCGATGTCGGGATGGTCGGCATCGAGGATGACCATCTTGGCGGCGCGACGCGTTGTACCTCCACTTTTGATCGCGCCTGCAGCCCGATCGCCGATCTTGAGAAACGACATCACGCCGGACGATTTGCCACCACCGGACAACTGCTCGTTCTCGGCACGAATCGAGGAGAAGTTGGATCCAGCACCGGATCCAAACTTGAAGATGCGCGCCTCGCGAACCCACAGATCCATGATCCCGCCCGGACCCACCAGATCGTCCTTACAACTTAGGATGAAACAGGCATGAGGGGATGGGCGGCTGTAGGAGTCAGGAGAAGCCTTGAGCTCCTCTGTCTCGCCATCGACGTACCAGAACCCCTGGGCCGGGCCTGTCAGCCCGTAGGCCTGGTGGATTCCGGTGTTGAACCACTGTGGTGAGTTGGGAGCGGCCATCTGCGTGGCCAGCATGTAGCGAAGCTCGTCCTCGAAAGCCTCGGCGTCCTCGGTCGACGCGAAGTAACCCTCTTTCTTGCCCCAGTGCTTCCAGGTGCCTGCGAGTCGATTGAAGACCTGTTTTGCGGAACGCTCTGGGCCTGTGGCTGAGTCGCCATTGTCATCTACGAGGGCCTTCCCATCATCGTCGTACTGGGGGACACCGGCCTTGCGAAAATACTTGGAGACCATGATGTCGGAGGCGACCTGGCTCCACCGGGCCGGGATCTCAACATCTTTCATCTCGAAGACGACAGAGCCGTCTGGGTTGGCGATCTTGGAGTCTCGGGTCGACCACTCCAGTTGGTCGTAAGGGTCCTTACCGGCCTCGGTAAAGCGACGGGTTATCCGTAGGCCTTCGCTCATTGATAGTGCCTCCTCCGCACATCTTTTTGTTCCGGTCGTAGACCGAAAACACGTCTATCCATAGCTCCCACCACTAGATGTTGTGGTATGTGGGGAAGTCTCCACTACATCTGGTATGGACTCCAACACTGTAATTACACGCGTGTAATCGGTCAAGTACCTAGTTATTCACAGCCCGTAGTACGTGCTCAGAAGGCCAAAACGGCACTCCAAGCGGGGAAGTGAACGCCGAAACGGGGCGCTCAGGGAAAGTAGTTGGCACCCTATCCGGGTGTCGAGTCTTCAGCTAGTTGGAGGGGTGATCAGTTTTCGCGGCTTCTGTCGGTTCAGATCCAAGCGTGTGCAGATCGGTGGCCACAGCGTGCGTAGCGGCACAGCTCAAGCGATTGCTTGGTCCCACCAGTAACGGAGCATCAAGGAAGCCTCAGGGCCGGCATCGTCCTGCCAGAAGTGGCCGGCGTGACGAAGGATATAGGTGCGGCGGTTGGTGAGGATGCTCTCCCATTTACGCTTTTCGGCCCCACGGAACATCGGATCTTGGTCGGCCCAGAACAGAAGGGAAGGCTTGTCGGCGATCTCGTCGAGACGACCTTCGATTTCGGTAAGCCAATCTATTGATCCGCTCAACTCCCTGGGCATGACCCGAACAGCAAGACGTGTTTCTTTCTCCAAGAACGGCCCCCGCCACATCCTCATCTCGCCCCCGGTGACGCTACGTCGGCGCATCCCTCGTTTGAGAAAGACATTCACGAAGACATTGGCTCGGTCCACCAGGAATTCACCGGAGCGTCCCTCGCCTAGGGCCGATGAGAAGCGTTGTGTGGCGTTATCGGTCCGAGGCCATGCCCAGGTGTTGCCGAGGATCAAGGCCTTGACTGAATCGGGCCGGTCGAGAGCAAGCCTGAAGCCGATCGGTCCACCCCAGTCCTGCATTACGAGGGAGAAGTCATCAAGTCCCAGCGCCTCCACAAAGCCGGAGACCACCTCCGTGTGCTCGGCCACCGTGAACCCGTAGTCGTTGGCGGCGGTTGACAGGCCGAAGCCGGGGTAGTCGATGGCGATGCATCGGAAACGGTCAGACAGGTAGGGGACCATCCGCCGATACAGGAAGGACCACGTCGGGTTTCCGTGGAGCATCAGCAGCACCGGGCCCTCGCCCTCGTCGAGATAGTGAACAGTCGAACCGTTCACTTCCTGCCAGTGACTCTCGAACGGGTAGAGATCCTCGTCGAACCAGTCAGGTCGCTCCATCAACCAAAACCTAGTGGTGTGTCGTGCAAATAGCGCCAGCATGTGTCCGAGTCCTCGGCGTCATCTGGCCAGGACACACAACGAAGGCGCATCGGCGAGATGCGTCGAGGCGGAGGACGAAGCCAGGGGCGAAGCGTCAGCCGTCGTGGGCCGGGGAGATGCGGTGATTGTTTGTGCGACACACCACTAGCGGTTCTTCAGCGTGCCGGGTGATCCCAGGCGTCCTCAGGGCGACCGGTGTCGATCGACCAGCGGGGAAGGAAGAACTGCACAAGTGGGCCGATCAACAAGGCGAACGCGATGGTGCCGACTCCGAAGCTCCCGCCAAGCAACACGCCCGCGATGAGGACAACAACCTCGATTATCGATCGTGTGATTCGTATCGACGGTCCTTTGCGGGCAATAGCGGTCATCAGCCCGTCGCGAGGACCCGGCCCCAGATTGGCCCCTATGTACATTCCCGACGCCACCGCAATCATGAGGATGCCTCCGGAAAGCATCACCACGGCCCAGATGCCAGAGGTCTCCGGGATTACGAGAACGCTGACATCGATCATCACGCCGATGAGGATCGCATTGATCAAGGTGCCGAGCCCGTACCGTTCCTTGAGGGGAAGCCACAACAGCAGGACGAGGAAGGAGACGATTATCGACCAGATTCCGATGGTCAGCCCGAACCGGATTGCAAGACCCTGGTGAAGGACATCCCAGGGCGGAACCCCCAGTCCCGACTGAAGCATCAGACCGATTCCGACGCCGAAGAGTGTCTCTCCAGCGATTAGCTGAATGAGGCGTCGACGGAGATTCTGACCGCTTACGGGAATGAACATGGGTCGAAGCACGCTAACAATGGGGACTCGTACTCGAGGAAGGAAACTCTGTTGGCCATCGATTTCACAGCCCTGGACGCCGCCGGCGAGCCATGGAAGTTGTCCGATCATCTCGACTCGGCGGCGGTGATCACGTTTCATCGCGGCGACTTCTGAACGTATTGCCACGGCCAGTTGGCCGTCATGGCTCAGCGACATGATGAGTTTCTTGCCGGAGGTGGGCGAGTGTTCGGTCTCAGCGTGGACTCCCCCGGTCAGAACGCAGCCGTCATGGACAAGCTTGCTCTCCCCTTCCCGATCCTTTCCGACCCCGAGCGGGATCAGGCTGTGACACCCCTTGGGTTTGCTGACGAGGGAGATCCCCGACAGATCTCGCGCCCGGGTGTGGTGATCATCTCGCCTGGCGGCGAGGTTGTGACTCGCTTTGTGGGCAAGGATTACGCGGACAGGCCCGATGAGGATCTGGTCCTCGAGGAGCTCGGTTCCTTGGGTCTCGACCCCATCACCCAGGATCGGGCCGAACACGGTCCGGTCGAGCCAGGGGAGAAGGCCATCCCGTACCAGGGGTTGTCGTATTACTTCAGCGGAGCCAAGTTCGCGACACTTGCGCTGCGACGTCGATATCGCGACATCAGTGATGAGTTCAAAGACGGGACCAAGGAATACGTGGCGATGGTCGAGCGCTACCAGTCGGCATTGTCAGCTGTGGAGGACCGCAGGGCGTAACGTGGCTCCCCTATGGAGGGGCCACAGGTCCAACTTGTTGTCACCTGCCTGGTTGACGCCTTAGCGCCACAGGTCGGTCGAGCCACGCTGGCCGCTCTCGAAGCTGCGGGATGCCAGGTGGACTTTCCGTCTGGCCAAACCTGTTGCGGTCAACCCGCGTTCAACGTTGGTCTCAACGATGACGCCCGAAAGATGGCTGCCCATACACTTGATGTCCTCGACGAGACCGAGGGTCCAATCGTTGTTCCTTCAGGGTCCTGCGCTCAGATGATCGTCCACCACTATCTCGAACTGTTCGAGAGCACCGATCGGGCTGCGCAGGCCGAGCGGGTAGCCGGCAGAACCCGCGAGCTCACCCAGTTTCTCGTTGACGACCTCGGGGTCGAAAGCCCCGCTTCATGTGATGGCTGTTCAGTTGCCTATCACTACTCGTGTCATGGGCTGCGTGGGATCGGACTGGAGGGTCAAGCCGACCAGCTCCTGGAGAACGTCGATCGAGTCGATCTCGAGGGCGACAAGGAGTGCTGTGGTTTTGGAGGCCTCTTCTCCGTCGAGATGCCTGCCGTTTCGGCGGCGATAATGAACGAGAAGCTTGATCGCGTCGAGGCCTCTGGCGCCGACACCCTTGTGGGTGGTGACATTTCCTGTCTGACCCATTTGGCGGGTGGCTTGCGGCGTCGAGGCTCGAAGATCGAGGTCAAGCACATTGCTGAACTTCTGGCAAGTGGTGACAAATGAGTCAGCCAGTCACCTTCGTCAGTCGCGCCGACGCCCTACTGGGGAGTAAGGAAGCCGCTGCTGTTGTCAAGGGGATACGGCATTTCACCGAGGCAAGAGATCGTGTTGCGGCCGAGTTCCCGATCATGGACGAGCTCCGCGACCGGGCCCAGGCGATACGGCTTCATGCCCTCAATCATCTCGATCGACTGTTGGCGCATTTCGCGGACGAGGTCACAAGACTCGGCGGTGTCGTCCACTTTGCGTCCGATGCCGAAGAGGCCAACCGGATAGTGGCCGAGATCCTTGCCAGGACGAACTCCCGTCTGGTCGTCAAATCCAAGTCGATGGTCTCCGAGGAGATCGAGCTCAACACTCATCTCGAAGGAGAGGGTGTCGAGGTTGTCGAGACTGATCTCGGCGAATTCATTGTGCAATTGGCGGGTGACACACCGAGTCACATCATCGCCCCGGTGCTTCACCTGACACGCCAGGACGTGGGTCGGCTCTTCCACGAGAAGCTGGGCGTCGAGTACACCGAAGACCCCACTGAGTTGAACGAGATCGCCAGGACCCATCTCAGAAAGATCTTCCTCGAGGCGGATGCAGGCATCTCTGGGGTGAACATGGCCATCGCCGAGTCGGGTTCGGTCGTGCTTGTGACCAACGAGGGCAACGGGCGGCTCACGACCACGGCGCCGCGAGTGCACATCGCGCTGATGGGAATGGAACGGATTGTCTCTCGCTGGGAAGACGCCGCGGTTGTACTCGAGGTGTTGGCCCGATCCGCAACCGGTCAGCGTCTGTCCGTGTACACGAATGTCATCAGCGGGCCAAGACGCGAAGGTGACCCGGACGGTCCCGAAGAAGTCCATGTCGTCATCATCGACAACGGTCGTTCCGAGATCTTGGGCGGCCCGACGGCCGAGATCCTGGCCTGTATTCGATGTGGCGCATGCCTCAACGTTTGTCCAGTCTTTCGCACAGTCGGAGGCCACGCCTACGGCACCGTGTATTCGGGACCGGTCGGTTCGATCGTCACCCCGGGGTTGCACGGGATGGAGCCGTGGTGGGAGCTTCCCTACGCCTCGACTCTGTGTGGAGCGTGTGAAGAGGTGTGCCCGGTCCGGATTCAGATTCCTTCAATGTTGCTCCAATTGAGGGAGCAAGCCGCGTCCGAAGGCAGATTGCCCGGATGGCTCAACAAGGGAATGAGTCGGTATGCGCGGACAACAACTGATCCAGAGAAGTGGAGGAGAGCCAAGAAATGGGCCTCGCTTCTTTCTGCCCCGGTGGCTTCGAAAGGCTGGATACGTCGCATACCCGGTCCGGGGCGTGGTTGGACACGGTATCGGGATTTCCCGCGTCCTGACTCGGAGTCCTTCAGCGAGTGGTGGAGGTCAAATCGTGGATCGTGACACCTTTCTTGCGAGGGTTGGGCAATCCGCCATGGCTGCGAGCCTGCCCGACTCTCCGGACGTCCCCGAACGGCTCCCCGACATGGACCCAATGGATCTTCAATCTCTCTTCCGTGAGCGGGCCCAGGACATCGATGCCGTGGTTCACGGGCCGGTGGGCCGTCACGGCGTACCCAGAGCAGTGGCGGGGATTGCTTCCGGCCATCAGTGCCGATCTTTTATGGCCTGGGAGGACCTGGTTGTGTCCGGGGTGGCTTCGGCTCTCACCGCGGCCGGGCTCTCGAGAGTCAGCGATGAGGTTCCTATCGAAGGCAGACTCGACCACCAATTGGCTTATCACGACCTCGATCTCGGGGTGACCGGCGCAGTTGCCGGTCTTGCCGAGAGCGGAAGTGTTGTTCTCAGCCACGGCCGCGGAAGGTCGCGGATGGCAAGTCTCGTGCCAGATGTCCACATCGCACTTCTGGAGATAACTGTCTTGGAGCGAACCCTGGCTCACTGGGCTCACAAACGTCCGGAGGCTGCCGAAGACACCACCAATTTGGTCATTGTCAGCGGACCCAGTCGCACCGGTGACATCGAGCAGCAGCTTAATCTCGGGGTGCACGGACCCAGGCACATGCACATAGTGATGATCAAGTGAGTCTTCAGAAGCCACCTACCCAGAACCGCCCGTCGCGGATGATGCTCCGCATCTTCACGTTGATGATTCTCGGACTCGCTGCCGGTGTCGCTGTTTGGACCTCGGTCACCAACCAGCGCATCGACTTGACCGAAGATATCCCGGCTGGCGCCATCGAGTTGGTCGATGCTTCAACAGTCGGAGACCTCCGAATCAACGTGGTCACCGAGCCTGGTGGTCCGGTGCCGGTGATCCTGCTTCACGAGAGAGATGTTGTGGGCAGCGCGCTTTGGAACGACGTCGCCGCAGGTCTCGGTGGTCGGTTCCAAGCCGTCAAAGTTGACTTGCCCGGGTATGGCCTGAGTGATCGCCTACCTGATGAAGGGCCCGCACACACGGTGGCCTCGATGGCTCGGGTTGTGAGTGCTGTGATCGAAGAGCGCTTCGACCTCCCTGTGGTCGTGGTGGGGGCAGGTCTCGGTGGCAAGGTCGCGGCCGAGGTGGCCGTCAGCAACCCGGGCATCGTCCGCGGGGTTGTTCTGGTGGATGTTGACTTCTGGGAGGTGGACGGTTGGGCTGAGATTGTCGAGCGGCTGCCCTGGATCGGGCGAGCGGCGACCTTTACACTCGAGACGGGTGGCCGATTCGCTCTCGACATGTGGGCGCCGAACTGCGACACCGGTGGCTGGTGTCCAAGTCAGGAGCATCTCGCGGCTCGCAAGATCGCAACGACAATCAACGGGTCGACAGACACAATGCGGTCGTTCCTTCGTACCCAGCCATCGGCGTTGGTGCCGTCGGACCTCTCCAAGATCACAGCACCCGTGGTGTTTGTGTGGAGCAAGGATGGTGGCGTAGATGCTGAGTCGGTTGATCGGGTGAAGGCAGAGCTTCCGGGCATGACGGTTACCGAGGTGGATGTCTGGAAGGCTTATCTCGAATCGCCGTCCGCCGTCAGCGAAGCAGTCGACATGGTTGGCCGCTAAGTCTCCGTTCTTACCCGCCCTCTCGACCCTTTCGTGAGCATCGGCCATCACCAGGATGCCAAGACCGAGGTTGATCTCCAGTTCTGCCAGGAGGCGGGGGTCCCCGTCTACCGGAGGGAGGTCGGTGGCGGTGCCCTATACCTCGACGAGGGGCAGACGTTCTGGCACACGATCTTCCACAAAGACAGGGTGTCGAACACACTTGGCGAGATTTGCACCCGATTCCTGGCGGGGCCGGTGCTGGCACTCAACAGAATCGGGATCCCGGCCGTTCATCGTCCGGTTAACGACATCCAGGTCGAGGGTCGCAAGGTCGGAGGTACCGGGGCCGCGACCATCGGGCATTCGATGGTTGTGGCCGGCAGCCTCATGTTCGACTTCAACTACGAACTGATGGCGCGGGTGTTACGAGTTCCTTCGGAGAAGTTCCGCGACAAGGTCTATTCGACGATGCGCGAGTACCTGACCACGATCAATCGGGAATTGGGCGAGGACGCCCCGGAGAGATCGGATGCTGAGCGCATCCTGGTCGAGTGTTTTGCCGAAACGCTCGACGACGAAGTGGTGAGGGACGAACCGCGCCAGGACGAGCTCGAGGCGATCGAGACCCAGCAGGAGCGAATCGCATCCGAGGATTGGTTACATCTCGACGGGCTGACCCCATCTGGTGACAGGGTGAAGATTGCTGAAGGTGTCAACGTCGTGCAAGGCGTTCATAAGGCACCTGGTGGTCTGGTGAGAGCAACGCTGGCAGTGACCGATGGTGTTATCGAGGGGATAGTGCTTTCGGGCGACTTCTTCGTCGAGCCGGCCGAGGCGCGACAGACCCTTCAGGACGCTCTCGTCGGTGTTGAACACGACGACGATGAGGTGCTGGCTGTCGTCAAGCTGCACCTCTCCGGGGTCGATGCGCCCGGTGTGGACGCCACCGATATCGTTGCGGCGGTAATGGCAAAGCCGCAGACGGGCTGACAATCCAAGAAAACTCATGAGCAGCGAGTTCATCGAAGTAAACGGAATACGGCTCCACTATGTCGACCATGGTGGCGAAGGGCCCACCCTTGTGATGACCCCGGGCCTTACGGCCAACGCCCACAGCTTTGACGGGCTGGCGAAGGCGATTGGCTCGGACATTCGACTCATAGCGGTGGATCTGCGGGGACGCGGGTTGAGTGACAAACCCGACACCGGGTACACGATGGAGGACCATGCCGCCGACATCCTCGGTCTTCTTGATCATTTGGAGATCGGTCAAGCGTTTCTCGGCGGGCACTCGTTTGGTGGGCTTCTCACCTATCACATCGCCGCCCACCATCCGGAACGGGTCAAACGCTGTGTCGTCATGGATGCCCCGATCGATGTGGGGAAAGCCACTTTGGAGCAGATCCAGCCGGCTTTGGATCGACTCGGTCGGGTCCTCCCGTCCTGGGATGCCTATTTGACTGCCATGAAACAAGCCCCGTATTACGAGGGTTGGTGGGATCCTCAGATCGAGACTTACTTCCGCGCCGACATCCAAGAGAACGAAGACGGAACAGTCCAGTCACGTTCCGACCCTGATCACATACGACAAGCCGTCGAGGGCACCATCGGCGTGCTGTGGAAGGAGTACCTCGGCCGTATCGATGCTCCGCTGTTGCTGATCAGGGCAACCCGGCCGTACGGGCCACCAGGCTGTCCGCCGCTGCTTTCCGCCGAGCAGGCTCAAACCGTGCTGGGAGCTCTTCCCGACGGACGAATGATCGAGATCGACGGAAACCACATGACGTTTCTCTTCGGGGAGGCGATCAGTCAGACAAGCAGAGGGATAGTCGGGTTTCTCACTGAAGATTGAGCGAGACCTGCCAGACCGTGGGATCTGATTGAGCACCGACCCGAATGGTCTGATCAGGCCCCCAGGACTTGGGCAAGGGCTACAGGTGTGCGGCGTCGGCTAGCTCGACGAGTGAGAAGAAGTGAAAGTCGACACGGGGCAGTCGTTTGGGTGGAGGTGCGGCACCATGGTCTCCCACGGCTGTGGGGCGTTGAATCCAACACGTTGCCAATCCAGCGTCGGAGGCTGGAACGTGATCGTGGAACAGGCTTTGCCCAACGTGAAGAATCTCTGACCTGTCATACCCAGCGGCTTTCTCGGACTCGAGAAGATGCGCGAAGTTATTGGGGTCCGGCTTGTACGAGCCAATGTCCTCAGCTGTGTATACAGCGTCAAATTCGACCCCGAGCAGGGTCTGGCTGGCCGAAAACGACTCGCGATCGACGTTGGAGAGGATGACCAGGCGATACCGCTGCTGCAGTCGGCTCAGAGCATCGTGCGAGTCAGGAAAGACTGGCCACATCCCCACTGATTTGCCAAAGCGGTGGGCAGCAGAGTCAGCGTGAGGGAGACCCCACAGCGTCGCCAGCCGACGATGCACTCCTCTAAGGACGTCCGAATACAAAGCACTAGGCGTTTCGGCTTCCTGGAGTGACTCGGCCGCACCAAACCCTTCCAAGATCTCAGAGTCGCTCACTTCGACGCCTTGAGCCGCGACCCATGGCCGAATTTGGGCGAGGATGCCCGACTCCCAATCGATCATCGTTCCGTAACAGTCGAAGGACATCACCTGGAACTCACTGAGTTTCATTACGGCATTCAACCAGCCTGAGAAATTCGACGGACTGTTGCAATTACCTCATGAGCGCGGAGCCGACTATTCGACTTCGGTTGGGTAGACGTTGTTGTCGTAGTCGTCTTGAGCCAGTTCAGCGGTCCGCTCACGCGTCAGGGCGTACTTCTCGTACTCACCGTGGTCAAAGATGATTTCGCCCATCTTTGGGTAAGTCGATCGGTCGATCTGGGCTTCAGGGTCCCACAGGCGTCCACGCTTTGGTGCCTTGCCGCAATGAATAAACGCCTCTTCGACATGAACGAGCATTGCCAGTTTCGGGATATGTCCTTTGACTTCCATGGAGGCGAGCAACTCGGGATCGGTGGTCAATGACGCTTTGCCACTGATCCGCATCGTCTCGTCCATTCCTGGGACAAGGCAGATGAGGCCAACCGAGGGATTCTGTAGAACGTTGGTGAAGGTGTCCGCTCGACGATTCCCTTCCCGTTCGGGGATCGCGATCGTGTGGTCGTCTATCACTCGAACAAAACCTGGAGGGTCTCCCTTCGGAGAAACATCCATTCGTCCGTCGGCGTCGATGCTGGCCACTGTGAGGAACGTGGACATTGCGAGGAAGTTGCGGATGTGGTCATCGAGGACATCCATCGACTTGTCGTAGTTCATCTGATGGGCGTCGCCCCGAAGTTCTCGGTACTCCTCGATGGTCGTAATCGCATGGTCGGTCAAAGCTGTCCCTTTCCACGACACGGTCCTGCTTCTCGACTGTCAACCCTACGGCACACGTGCGTGGCTGACCGTCTCGGCAGTGCAACTATGAGCGAAGCCTGGGAAGGACTTCTTCAGCCATGTAAACGAAGCTATTACGCAGGTCTCCGGCGTTCTCGACCACGAACTCAAGAACGAGGTGAGCTATGGGGACCGTTCGGATGTAGCTCTCGATGTACTCGACTATCTCGTCTCGGTATCCTTCGAATGACGGTTGAGAACTTCTCATCGGAGTCGGATCTATATCGGTCGGTCGCAAGTACATGCGGTAGGTCAGCAGCGGAGGCGTCGCAGACATTTCGCGAATGAAGTCGTACTTCTTGGCGATCTCAGCTGGTGGAATCTCTGATGGGTGCCACGCCTGCCCTATCCGAGCGGCGCGGCGTAGGACAGGTTCGGAGTGACCGCCTACCCAGATCGGGATCGGACGCTGAACCGGCTTCGGCTCGAATGCAGCGCCCTGAAAGCTGTGATATCGCCCGTCGTAGGAGGGTTGTGCTTCGGTCCACAGATTCAGCATGATGTCCATGTACTCGTCTGTCATTGCTCCACGCTGCTCGAATGGCACGTTTAGCGCCTCGAACTCCTGTCGATCCCATCCAGAGCCGATGCCAAATATGAGTCGCCCTTTCGACAGAACGTCCAACGTGGAAAGCATCTTGGCCTGGGCAAAAGGACTGCGAAGCGGGACAACAACCACAGTGGTCCCGAGTTTGACCCGGTCAGTTTCGGCGGCTGCGTAGGCGAGGCACACGAATGGATCGAGAAAACTGGGCCCGTAGACACTGCCGAACTCGTCCGGAACAAGTATGTGGTCAGAAACCCACACTGACGAGTATCCCAACTGCTCGGCAAGAGCAGCAGTGCCGACGCTCGCCTCTCGGGAAGTCACATCCCCGTAGTTCGTTAGGCAAACGCCGTATTCGATCGATCCACTCACAACGTCCCCTGCCACGCGAAAAGGCAGAAGCTACACGCGTCGAGCCCCGGATTACTCTCGGCACATGGCGTCCCGTGGATTGGCACAGGGCAAGAGTGAATTGCTGGGGTCACAACCCACTCGTGACCAGGCGTTTTGAAAGAGGCATCCCGTGAAAGCGATTGTCCGAAGTGAGTACGGCTCCCCCGATGTTCTACAGCTCAAAGAGGTAGCCAAACCCGCGCCCAATGACAATGAAGTGCTGGTTCGCGTTCATGCGTCGTCAGTGAACATGGCCGATGTGGATTATCTGCTGGGCCGCCCCCGCTTTGCACGTCTGTTTACCGGTCTTGGTAAGCCGAAGATCAGCGCTCTGGGATTGGATGTGGCGGGACAGGTCGAGGCGGTGGGCGAGGGCGTGTCAAGGTTCCAGCCAGGTGATGAAGTATTTGGGGACCTCACCGAGCACGGCTTTGGTGCTTTCGCCGAATACGTCTGTGCTTCCGAGAAAGCATTCGCGTCGAAGCCAATCGGCCTCACATTCGATGAAGCCGCGACTATTCCTCAGGCGGCAGTCATGGCCTTGCAGGGTCTTCGCGGCGAGCGACGGATCCAAACTGGACACAAGGTGCTGATAAATGGTGCCGGCGGAAACATCGGCCCCTTCGCCGTGCAAATTGCCAAGCATTTCGGCGCTGAGGTGACTGGGGTGGACACCACTTACAAGCTGGACATGTTGCGTTCGATCGGCGCCGACCACCTCATCGACTACACCAAAGAGGACTACACGAAGAGAGGCGAGCGTTATGATCGGATCCTCGATGTCGCGGCTTATCGCTCGGTCTTCGCGTCCAGGCGTGTGTTAGGCCCCGACGGGATCTACGTCATGGTGCCGGGGTCCATGGCAGCGGTGTTCCAAGCCATGATCCTGGGGCCTTTGATTTCGATGGCGAGCCATCAGAAGATGGGCATGCTGAAGTGGAAACCGTTCAACCAGGACGATGTGGCCTTCTTGTCCGAGCTTCTCGAAGCTGGCACGGTGAAACCTGTTATCGATAGGTCCTATTCGTTGAGCGAGGTCCCTGAGGCTCTCAGATATCAGTCGGAGGGTCGTACCAGAGGAAAGATTGTCATCAACATGTGAGAATTGTTGTCGGAAGTCTTTGTGGGCAACGGAGTGACCCATCACCTGATACCCCTAGCCTCTCCGGGTGGATCAGGTGCGAACCCAACGGCGGATTGTCCGCTCGCTCATGGCGGCCAACGTCTTCGGGTTTGCCGCGCGAAGCGCGATCGGAGCTACCTCGGTTCTGCTGGCAAGCGAGATGCTCGCCAATGACGCCTTTGCAGGTGTTCCGGCCGCAGTTGCCACATTGGGCACAGCCATCGCCGCCATTTCCCTGGCGCTTCGGTCCAAGCGACGCGGACGCAGATCTGGTGTCCTTCTCGGGTACATGATTGCGATACTCGGCGCTGGCGTTGGCCTTGTTGCGGGGCAGGCGGGCATATTTTGGATCTTTGTCATTGGTGTCGGGCTTATCGGCGCCGGGCAGGCCTCTAATCTCCAGAATCGTTTTGCCGCTGCTGATCTCGCCGATGAGCACCATCGGGCAAGAGAGATTTCCATGGTCGTCTGGGTCGGGACCGTGGGGGCCGTGGTAGGCGCCCCGATGGCGCTTTGGGTCAACCAGGTCGGAGTTGGCTTGGGGATGTCGCAGTGGGTGAGTCCACTTGCTTTGGGGTTCGCCGGGTTTCTGATAGCCGGGGCGATCGTCTCCATCTTTCTACGTCCGGACCCTCTTGTTCTGGCAGGGGGTGTGGATCCGGACGCGCCACGGCAGAACCCGCTTCATGGGATACAGGAGTCCTGGGGCACTATCTGGCCAAATCTGAGTGCAAGGCTTGCGATCGGTGCCATGGCCGTGAGTCAGATGGCGATGGTGGCGATCATGGCGATGACCCCGCTGCACATGAAGGATCACGGTCAAGCCGAGTTGTCCACGCTGGTGATAGCGGTCCACGTCTTTGGAATGTTCGGTCTTGCACCGCTGATCGGGAGGTGGGCCGACCGCAATGGCCGGGTCAAGGCGATCAAGGTCGGTGCTGTGGTGTTGGGTGGCGGCGCGTTGGTCGCTGTGATCGCCGGTTACGTGCCGAGCCTGGTCTTTCTCGGGCTGTTCTTGGTGGGTGTCGGTTGGAACTTCGCTTTCATATCCGGTTCGGCCTTGCTGACCGAGAGCGTGCCAAAATCAGATCAGGTGGGTGCGCAGGGTCTCTCCGACGTGATGATGAGCATTCTCGGCGCCACAGCCGCCTTCTCATCGGGTGTTATCAAAGCAATTGCCGGCTATGGCTGGCTCGCCGTTTTCGCGATGGTTGCAGCCGTGCTGGTGTTGGCTGCTGCGGTCTACGTCGACCAGGTCCAGCGGCTTTCTACCGAGGCGGCCGTGTAGGCGGTCGGGCAAGTAGGAGAATTGTCTGCCGTAATCTGTGCGAGATATGAATGATGAATTCCTCGCAGCGGCTCGTCGGGCTCTCACCGACTGCGACGCAGTCGTGGACCGACTACACAAGATGTGCTGCGAGCCGGACCGGAGCCCACGCATGCTGGCCATCAAAGAATCAATCGCCTCGGTTCGGGCCGACCTCGAAACACCCGATGACGATGCCGGGGTCATTGACCGCTCGATCTCAACCGTCGAGGACGTGGGAGGACAACTTGGGAAGCTCCAAGTCGGGTGCTGCGCTCCAGCCCGGATGCCTCTGTACGCCGACGCGTTGAAACATCTCACGACGGTGCAATTGAGCATCAGCGGAGGTCACTGATCGGTGAACGGTATGAGGATTGCTGGGTAGGCCCGTTCTCAGGCGCTCCAGCCAAGGAAGACTTCACCGGCCAGAAGGACGCCTGCCCAAATCAGATAGGCGAAGACAGGCGCAGCCAGAACCAACCACGAGGCCAACCTGTGCGGGTTAGTTACGCGTCACGCGTAACTAACCCGCACAGAACCAGCACATTGGAGCTACCAGCCCACTGACCAGGTACAGCCATCCGACGCCTACAAAGAGGACCAGACCGACCCACTGAGCGGCTCCGCGCAGAACCGGATTCCCCCAAGATCGAGATGACCTATCTTCCGTATGAGAGGACGACCGTGCCCTCGTGGGTGTGAGGTACGTTGGTCAAATAGGCCGCCATCTCACTGAGGACCGCGGCAACCGTTTCCGCCGCATCTTGGTAAGAAGACTCGTTGTCGTAAGCAGCTACCACCATGCCTTCGCCTTCTCCGGTGCGAACAAGGTCGGCGAATTCAAATCCGTCTATTGCTTCAATCTGTAGTCTCGCCGACTCGGCCCAATTCATCAGGTCGTCGAATCTGGCCTCGTCGAAGTGAATACGAGTCATTCGATAAAACACGCTTCCCCCTTGTGGTTGTCGTTCCGATCTGCTTTTTGACCTTACGCCAACTGTTCGACTCAGAGAGACCCCGCGTGCGCCACCGCTTTTTCTCATCGCTGAGTCAAAGACTCGGATAACCTGTGTCATGGTCGGGCTGGGTCTGACTAGTGGAGGAACGATGACATCGTTCAATGCAAGACTCAGGGTGATCGGCCAGACCGGGTTTCCCTTGGTTGTCGAGATTGACCTAACCGGCAAGCGAATGACGGTTACTGCCGGCGAAAGCCAATTGGCCGACTGGGAGCTTGAGGAGATCAGGATCGTTGCTCTTCCGGACGGTTTTCATATCAAAGCTGAGGGAGAGGAAGTCATCCTCAGTCTCGCCGACAAGACTCGCTTCGCTGTCGAGGTCGGCCTTCGAGCTGCTGATCAGACCATCGATCCCGGTTGAGGCAGGCGTCCTCCGATCAAATCGATGACCCCTTACCATCGCATTATGTCTCAGCGATCTGTTGATGCCCCACCAGAACCGGGTTGATCCGTGGGGCGACCTTCACGCCGTCTCATCTCGCGGGTTATTCACCGGGAACCGCGGTTGTCTGGTCGACAACGGTGGGCAATTGGTACGTCATCACAAAGGGCCGCTGTGGATCACTTGCCGCACCGAATTCCGGGACTGGAAACACCCGCTCAATGCTCCGAGAACCTGGACGCCGCTGTTCTTTCTCGATGACGCGGTTGCGTTGGCCGCCGGTCATCGGCCCTGCGGACTTTGTCGAAGGGATGACTACGAGGCCTTCCGCGACGCTGTCACCCTTGCAACCGGCTCCGACCGTATGGTGCTGGCTCCCGACCTCAATCGACGCCTCACTACTGAGCGACATCGAAGTGGTCGTGGACTCGTTAGAGCTCGAGACCGAATCCTCTTCACCAGTGATCTCGACGCCCTGCCGACGGGGACAGTCATCGTCGACCCGGCGACGCATTTACCTCAAATGGTCACTAAGAACCATCTGCATCCCTTTGGGTTTGAGGGGTGGGGATCACCAAGCGAGCGACCCCGTGGCGTCAGGGTCGAGGTTCTGACTCCGAGAACATCGGTTGCCGCTCTCGACGGTGGGTTCATCCCTCGGTTGCACCCGACTGCAGTCGGTCCTGTGGGCTGGTAAGGAGTGAGAGCCCGGCGATGGCTGCCCAAAGACCGAAGAAGATGGCGAATCTTCCTGGTGGAATCACATTCACACCCTCGAGTACTCCAGTGATGGCCAGAATGACTCCGATGGCGACGGTGAACCACCAAAACCACCTCGGCGTGGAGTTCTTGTCTGCAGCGGCCAAGACGCCGGTAACAGCTACCGCACCCACAAGAGCTCCGAGGAATGTCTCAAACCCCACAGCACCAGACAACTGATGGACCATCCAGGAGAACTCAGGGGCCTCTTCGGCGAGACCCACAGAAGCGGTCACCAGTCCAGCTTCAATGAATAGGAGAACCGAGATCGCTGCTGTGGCGACCACAACCACGAGGTCGAGACCTCGCCCTGATCCGACGCGGTCCTTCATCCCGACCCCAAACCACAACAACGCAATCCCGGCGAGGCCGAGGAGCGTTGCACCCAGGTACATGCTTGCTTCGTTGGTCAAGACCACCTCGGGGAACTCGTCAGGTCCCGGCAGAGGACTCTCTTCGGTATCGCCGCCGACAGCGAAGAAAAGGACGTTGGCCCCAACGAACCAAAGAGCGAAGAAGACAGGTCCACCTAGCAAGGCAATTCGACGAGATGACATGATAACGAAGCGCTAGAGAGAGTCTTTAGGTGGCAAGTTCTGGTTGTGCTCTCCGAAGTCCGATCTTCCCACTCCTGAGCCCGCCTACAACGATGACCAAAGCCAGGACAATGGTGTAGATCACCCAGAAGGCAAAGGATGCTCCGATGCTTCCGACGGTGAGCATGACCGTTGCTGGGATGCGTTGGCGGTTCCTCATTCCGAAGCCCGCAAGGAGCAGGACGGCGGGAACCCACCCGATGAGGAAACTCAATCCGACAAATCCGCTGTTAGCGGCTGTAAACCCGAATACGACACTGTTCACTCCCAACAGCACTACTGAGGTTTCCCACCAGCGGCTTGTCCAATTCTTCATGACCATGATTGTCTCCATTCGCTCTTTGAATGCAGACGCGGCGAGGTCGAAGCCCATCTGGAACCAGACGACCAGTGTTCCCAGTCCGCCGCCATCACGGCGCATCCGGTCACGGAACAGCTGGATCATCGGGCCGCCATATACGCGACGATGTTCCGACGGGTAGGCAACGAGCATGGCTCGGTACGTCTTCTCAGACGGAGTCACTTCAACCACCCTCCAAGCCAAGACGACGTGTACCCACCGTGCGTTTGGATTCTGCCGTACGGGCGAGTTGCTCCATTCGAGCCACCTCTGCGTCAAGCACCCGAGCACCGAATCCGGACAGCCGGTAATAGCGGCGACGTTCGTCGTCGAGGTCGGGGTCAGGTCGCTCTTCAGTTTCCTCGACCAATCCTGCGTTCAACATTCTCTTGACCGTCCCATACAACGTTCCCGGACCCATCGTGACGGCCTTGTCCGTCATCGCCTCGACTTCGCTCATGATGGCGTAACCATGCTTCTCACCGTCGGCCAGAGCCAACAGGATGTGAAGCTGAGCTACCGGGAGTGGAAGCAATTCGGAAGGTTCTCGAGTTGTCATCGCGGTCGATCTTTCTTTCTTCAACAACCGTGGCCACGGCTCTATCTGTCTTAGATATATCGCATACGGATATATATGTCAAGGATGCCTGGCTAAGGAGTAGATCTTGATTGGCCTAGATACGCCTTTGAGCGTGACCTCGTCGACGACATCGCCCGTGATCTCCGATGGTGCCTTGATCATCGTGCGCTCGGTTACAAGGATCTCGCCCGCTTCAGCCTGGTCTGCGAGTCGGGATGCCAGGTTCACCTCGTTCCCGAGGACGGTGTAGTCGGTCCGAGCTGAGGAACCGATGTTGCCCACAGTGACCCAACCTGTCGTGATGCCTATCCCTATGCGAAACGATGCCCCGTACGTGGATGTCCATCGACCCTCCAGATTCTCGACGTGGTCTTGCATCTCGAGGGCCATCTTCAAGGCCCTCTGCTCGTGGTCGTCCTGGGCAACCGGGTCCCCGAAGAAGACCAGGATTGCATCGCCGATGTACTTGTCGAGTGTTCCACCGTGTCGGAAGATGATGTTCGTCATCTCGCCGAGATACTCGTTCAACTCGTCGACGAGATGCTCCGGTTCCATCTGCTCGGTCATCTCTGTGAAACCCCGAATGTCCGACATGAAAACAGTGAGGTACTTTCTGCTCGAACCCAGGACAACCTCAGTGTCACCCGCCAGGATCGACTCCGCGAGCTGCGGCGACAGATACTGCCGGAGTCGAGCAGCCCGACTCAATTCCTCCACCTTGAGTTCAACCGTTTCCTGGAGTCCCGTATTGAGCGACTCCAGATCGGTGTAAAGCCTGCCCAGTTGAGCAGTCGTCTTGTTGAGGTTGGTAGTGAGACTGCCGAATTCGTCCCGGTTGGGAACCTCAACACGCTGCTCGAAGTCCCCGTCGGCGATCAGCTGAAGTGCCCGGTCGACCTTGCGTACAGGCCGGATCAAGGACCACGATAAAACCGCTCCGAGAAGGAGGGCCACGGTGAGGCTCGTCAGCGAGAATGCGCCCACGGCGACAGTCAGTAGTAGCCGATTTGCCTTGAAATCCTTCTGTGTTTCTGTTGCCAACAGATCCGACTGGGCAATGAATCCATTGAGCTGGGTTTCGAGTTCGTGTGACGTCTCGTGCTCAACCTGGATGTGTGACGCCAGCGCCGCGTCGAGGTTGTTGGCGTCGACCATTTTGGAGACCTTCGTGCTCTCCGATAGGAAGCGACTGTTGACCACCTCCATTTCTTCGAAGAAGACAGGCCGGGATGGAATGCTCGTCTCTCGTATTGTCGCGAGTCTCGAATTGAAGCCGTCCTTGGCCACGTAGATCTTGTCATCCCAAGAGTCGATCAGTGTGATCAGTGACATCGCCCTGAAGTGGCTCTGAGCTGTGACGCCGTAGATCATGTCCTTGGCGATGTCGGTCTGGTCGTGGAGGGCGTTGAGTTTCTCGACCTGTTGATCCACATTGTTGAGGACCGCAATGCTGAATACGCCTAGAGATAGGAGCAGGACCGCAATGGACAGGAAGCCGATCAGGAGTTTGACGTGCACCGTCGCCCTCCGTCGAGCGACCCAATCGACAATTGGTCTGAGCAACCTCAGTGGGAAGGGATCGGTGTGGGCGATGTCCAGTTCGCCAGACGGATCGAGTTCCTCAGATGGCATTGTGCTTTCCTCTCAGTGAATCGGCCCGGTTGCGCAGGCAGCAATCTTGTTGGTACGTCAACCTACGCCGATTCGGATCACTGAGGAGCGCGAGGGCGGCCTGTAACCCGTCTGATTTATTGAATCCTAGATGAGATCCTCTGTGTTGTGGAGCCATCGCTCTGCCACGGCGATCAAGCGACTCGCATCTGCAGACTCAGACATGTGAGGCGCATCGATCACGGCTGAAACTTTGGTGCTGGACTCACCGGCTTCTTCAAAGCCAATTCGTGCGTAGAACTCTCCAAACCCATCATCGATCGCCAACCCGAACAGCTCATCACGTTCGAATTCGATAACTGTCATCGACCCGTTGACGGGCGCGCCGAAGCGAGTATGACGACGGCTGAAGACGGTGCCGATTCCAACAGCTCCATCGGTGGCCAGGCTCAGCTGCATTTCTGGGTCCCATTTCGGATGGTTCTCTAGATGATCATCAGCGTAAAAGGCGAAGACATCGGAGATCGGATGGTTGATTACCTCGGACAGTTCAATCTTCAACGCTCCTCCTTGATCGAGGTCTCGAAGCTAGTCCAGTTCGCTCATCTGAAGTGGCGCGTCCCTGGGTCGGGCTGACAATCATTTCTTTTTGCCGGATTCAGGCATGTTGGCAACAAGTCGGCTTCATTGGGATACTGGAGCATGCCACTGCAGGATGCTCGACGTGCGATCGAGTTGCGCAGGCATCCGTGACAACGCCGCGCCCCATCACAACAGCAATCGATGAAACGGCTTTGACCTGGGCCGCGCCGAGTAAGTGGATGGGGGCCTTATCCGGATTCGTGGTGGTCAGCGGTTTCACTGTCGTTCACAACGTCTTCATCACTGATATCTGGTTCAACGTTGGCCCCATGTTGTTCGCAGGTCTGCTGTGCGGATTCTGCATCGTATGGAGTTACCGACAGGGGGTTGCCGATCATTCGACAGCAGCATGGTTCCGGTATGCTGGTCTCTACGCCGCCGAGCTCATTGCCCTCGGTGCAGTGTCGCTGGCGGTGTTACGTCCCCGCTACACGATGGCCGAGCTATTGGTGGCCGACGATGCTTTCGAGCAGCTGCTGGGGCCGTCGGTGCCGCTGATGTTTGGAGCGATAGCCGTGGGGACAATTCTGGTCTGGCTCTACTACGGGCGGCGCTGGCTGGCGTTGGTTCCGATTCTGGTCACCCAGGGACTCCTTGTGTTCCTGTTGGGCCATCAGTTTGCATTCCTCGGCCTAGTCGAGTCGTCGTCGGCGTTGCTGGTGGTCTTCGGCGAATTCGCCCTCTTCACCGTCGGCCTGACCACGGTGTTCTGCCTTGGTGTGATGTGGTCGGCGATGATTCTGGAGCGTTTGAGGGCCCTTTCTTAGCGCGACTTTGTTTGGTACCTGGATGGGACGGGCGTCTGGAACCTGTGCATCATCAGTTGGGGTCGGACCATGGCTCCCGGATCACAACGGCTGTCTCAGCGGATCGGAGCGCCGCATAGCCGTCCAAATTCGTGTCAATTTCGCGCCACCGGTCCCACAGTCGCGACCGTTCCTCTCCCTCTGCAACCCGCCCTTTGACCGTGCGTGGGCCGTGGGCAAATCGACGCTAGCTACCGGATGCGCTTGAAGATTGAGCCACCATGAAGGCTCGCCGTCAGCCCAGCCGTTCATCGCCATGGTGACCAGGTTCGGACCATCCTCAAAGTAGCCGAGAATCACGCTCCGCTCCTGACCAGTGCGACGCCCGGTGGTTGTGAGATGCATCATTCCCCAGCGGTCGGCCTTCGAACGTCTCAAACCGGCTCGGCCACTGGTAACGCGGTATAGGCCACGGTGGGCGGACCAAGCGAGGCGAACGAACCACCTCGGAGGAAGCCGCGCTCGTTTCTTGCGTTCGTCAGACATCGGACGCTCCTTCATGGGGCCGCTCGGCCAAGATTAGCTGAGGGGCCCCCGGCCCG
>Ga0255057_10000217_pt1 | contig 32270 bp, 30 predicted proteins | sample Cases_109_6_MG_FD_189022 | JGI IMG/M metagenome (GOLD analysis project Ga0255057, IMG submission 189022) | Seawater microbial communities from Amundsen Gulf, Northwest Territories, Canada - Cases_109_6 | ecosystem: Environmental > Aquatic > Marine > Gulf | place: Canada: Northwest Territories... | reverse complement strand
TGAAGCGCACGTGACCGTCGGCGTACTCGTCGCCGATGTCGCAGAGCTTTCTCAGCGTATAGACGTCGAGGATCCGCTGGGTGCCCGCCCGAACGGTCCAGATCTTGTCGCCGCGGTCCGAGATGTGGCACAGGACACCGACCCGCGGGTGGGTATGGTTTTTCCACTGCCCGAAGTTCTTGAGCATGGTCGGGTGCATGTACTGGAAACCATCCGGGCACCCGGTTTCGATGGGCATTCTGCGATTCTGTGCCATCGATTCCTCCGTTTTCTTCGATTCAGATAAAATTTGTTGCGGACCTGCGCGCGCACATCTCAGGCGGCGGTAGTCCCCTTGTCCTCGGCTTTACGCCGGAACCACTTCTCGGCTTCCTCGTCCCAGCCGTCCATGCGCGCGTAGGAGCTCTCCCGCGGGTGTGACAGCATGTTGGGATCCACCTCGAGGCCGATACCTTCGAGGAAGTTCACGAGCCCGATACGCTCGATCATCTCGCCGATGCGCTCGTGCTCGAGTGCGTTCTCGGCGAAGAAGTCGATGGTTTCCTCGGCGATCTCCACCAGGCGCTCGTAGTCCTCGTCGCTCTCCACTTTCATGAACGGGACGATCACGGTGCCGAAGAGATCGCCGATTTTCAGTGTGCGTTTGCCGCCGATCAGAAGGCTGACGCCTTTGTCGTCACCCGGTGACAGGGCCGACGGGACCACGTTCAGGCAGTGCATGCAGCGCACGCAGTTCCTGTTGTCGACTTCGAGGGTGTCGTCGTCGTTCAACGACAGCGCATTGGTCGGACAGCGGGTGATGATGTTGTCGACCACATACTTGCGGCCCTTGCGCCCGACGTAGGCTTTGAATTGGTCCTGGTCCACCTTCATGTCGTCGCGCCAGGTGCCGATGACGGCGAAGTCCGACCGCTCGATGGCGTTCATGCAATCGTTCGGGCAACCGGAAACCTTGAACTTGAACTTGTAGGGCAGAGCGGGCCTGTGGATGTCATCGATGAAATTGTTCACCAGCGAGCGGTGAATCTTGTGCTCGTTGGCGCAGGATTGCTCGCAGCGCGCCGAGCCGACACAGGACATGGCGGTACGTACGCAGGGACCGGCGCCGCCGAGGTCGAAGCCGTAGTCGTTGATGTCGTCGAAAAAATGCTGGGTGTTCTCGGTGGTGGCGCCGATGAACATGATGTTGCCGGTCTGGCCGTGGAAGGTCACCAGGCCTGAGCCCCACTTCTCCCAGCTGTCGGCGAGCTGGCGCAGGATGTCGGTGGTGTAGTGGTTGCCCGCCGGCGGCTGCACCCGCAGGGTGTGGAACTCCTTGGATTTCGGGAACATCGAGGCGACTTCGGAGAATCGCGGGATGATGCCGCCGCCGTAGCCGTAGATGCTGACGGTGCCGCCTTTCCAGTAGCCCTTGCGGGTCTCGTAGGAGTGCTGAAGCTGACCGAGCAGGTCATTGGCGACGCCGTTGATGCGCTCATCGGGGTGCTCGTCGCGCAGGCGCTTGATACCGGATATGAAGCTCGGCCAGGGGCCGCTCTCCAGCTCGTCGAGCATCGGAGTGTCGTGCTTCTTCATGAATCAGCTCTCCATCGAATCCACGTGCCTGGCGAGATACCCGATCGCGCACCAACCGGCAAGCTGCCCGGAGGCGCGCTGGTGGCGCACAATAACGAAATTCTAGGCCGGCTGCATGACCCAGTGACATCCTCCCGTGGGGATGTATGGAGACGGGTGGTCTATTCCCAACGAGATATATACGATGCCGCGGTACGCGGCGCTATTCTGCAAATAACTGCCCGTAGCCCGTAGCCCGTAGCCCGTAGCTTGGGCTGAGCGAAGCGAAGCCCAGCACACCGACCCTCACACCATGCAACACATTCGGGCCGCCCATCCGCCAGCCGCTGCTTCCCGTCGGGACGCACGGCACGCCGCAGCTCTACCAGGCTCCCCGGCCCGGCCGGCGCACTTTTCCCTGGGCGAAGCCGCTGCCTACGCCCGCTGGCGGGACAGCAAGCTCGCCGCCTACCCGCTGGATCCGTCGGTCTTGTGGGTGCAGATCGACCGTCCGGGAGGATTGTGCAGCGACGAGCATCGAGCTCTCACCGAGCGTTGCAGCGCCTTCAACCTGGCGTTCTACACCACCCGGCGGCACGAAGATCTGGCCACCGCCGAGCTTCGCGCCCTGGGCCACCAGCTGGGGCTCGGCATCATCGACCACAACCTGTGTGGCGAGGCGGACGGCATCGCCGCTATACGCGTGGTCGAAGACGGTCCTGCGGGCGAATACATCCCTTACACCAATCGCCCGCTCAACTGGCACACCGACGGCTATTACAACCCCATCGATGCGCCGATCCGGGGCGTCATCATGCACTGCGTGCGCCAGGCAGCGCGTGGCGGCGACTCGCGCTTTCTGGATCACGAGATCGCATACATTCTATTGCGCGACGAGAATCCGGCCTACGTGGAGGCCTTGATGGCCCCCGACGCCATGACCATACCGGCGAACATGGACGGTGAGCGTTGCCTGCGCCCGGCACGCTGCGGGCCGGTATTTTCCATAAACCCGGAGGATGGCCGACTGCACATGCGCTACACGGCGCGGCAACGATCCATCGTCTGGAAAGCCGGGGCCGCGGCGGAAGCCGCCGCCTACCTGCTCGAGTGTCTTGGCGGCGCATCCCTTTACGTCACCCGTGTGCGGCTGGGTCCGGGCCAGGGCGTGATTTGCAACAACGTGCTGCACGCGCGCTCGGCGTTCCGCGACCACGACGGGACCGGCGGCGAGCGCCTGCTGTGGCGAGCCCGTTACCGGGAGCGGGTGGCCGGGGATGCATGGGCAGCCACCTCGCCGGTGCCGGGCGCGACATCGTGCTGAATCTCAGCGAGATTCTGCTCGCCCGCCGTGAGCTCGAGTCATTCGATGATCTGGTCGATGCCGTCCGCCAGGGCGCCCGCGGCGAGCGATTTTTTCGCATGGACATCAAGCCGCCATTCGCGGACACGCCGGGTAACTGGGAAGACGTTCTGGAGAGCGCCTTCAACGGCGTGCTGGACGCATAGGCAATCGACGGCAATCGGCCACAATCGGCGATATATCTCAGATGCTCTGGCAGGATCCCCGGGACGAACAACACCAGGCGGCATGCGAAGACATGGTCGATCTGGCGTTTCGGCTTTCCGGGGGCACTCTTCCCGTGGATCACGCCCACGCCCTGTCCCGGGCCGTGCTTGCCGAGCTGCCGTGGCTGGCCGACGAGCCGCGCTGTGGTGTGCATCAGATACACGTGGCGTCATCGGGCCACGGCTGGATGCGCCCCGACGGGGACGCCTGCGAGGTGCTCAATCTGTCCCGCCGCACACGCCTCACCCTGCGTCTGCCCCGGGAGCGGCTGGCGGATGCCGAGGGACTCAGCGGGCGCACCCTGGACGTGGGTGGCCATCGCCTGCAGGTGGGCAAAGCAAGCGAGCGTCCCCTGACACCGTCCAGCACCCTGTTCGCGCGCTACGTGATCTGGGATGACGCCCGCTGCGAGGACGAGGAGAGTTTCATCGACTGGGTCGCGGACAAGCTTCGGGGAATGGGTATTACGCCCACCAAGCTGCTGTGCGGGATGAGCTCGCGCATCGACGTGACTGGAGAACGCATCCGGGCCCGCAGCCTCATGGTCGCGGCACTGTCGGCGGCCGCCTCCCTCGCGCTCCAGCGGCGGGGCCTGGGTGACGGCCGCTTGTTGGGATGCGGTCTGTTCGTTCCCCAGAAAGGCATCGAGGCTGTGCGGGATGCCAACGAGGAGCTGAGTTGACAACCGGCTTTCCAAGTGCCTGCAGCGATGCGGCACCGTTCGCGCTGCGCGTCACGGACGACAGCATGGAGCCGGAGTTCCGCCGCAATTGCATCGTCATCATCGATCCCACGGGGCACGCCAGGGACGGCGCCTACGTGCTCGCCGAGGTCGAAGGCGAGATCATCTTTCGCCAGCTGCGCATGAACGGCAATCATGTCTGGCTGGAAGCACTGAAAAAAACCTACCCGAAACTGGCCCTCGACGCGGGCATCACCGCCATCAAGGGGGTCGTGGTGCAGCGCGCCGGCACCCGCCGCCGCCACCACAAACGCTACGATTGACCTATTCCTCAAAAAGGGGTCGGTGACAAATTATTCTCATTCTCATCGGGCCTTTTCCCACAATTGCCCGCGTGGGAATGGTCTAAACGGCCAGCCGCGGTGCTATACGGGCGGGTTCGAATCTCCAGTGAGATAGAGGTCGGCAAGGATTCAGGCTTCGGCCGTGAGGGTCCGCGCGCTGCCATCCGCGACATGACCGACGAGCGGCTGGTGACCATTACGCCGGTTGGGTGAGCGTCAGCTCAGAGTTTCGGGCGGCGATACTCTTGAATGTGGTCCGAAGCATCGACGGAGCGCTTGAGCCCTGTTTCTTTGCGCAAGAATGCGCAACTGCATTCCGCCTATAGTTGCGCATTCTTGCGCAATACCCCACACTCCGAGAGTTGTTGAAACCTTGGGTGCTCCGGATGCTGTCATTTGCCCTTAAGCCGAAAATCGAAACGAAGCTCAAGGATCTGCAAGCCCACCTCGTAGAGGCCCATGGACGACTGAGGGGCATCCCGAAGCGGGAGGCAGATTATCTCGGTCATTGTGCACTTGTCAGTAATGTGGGCGCCTCCACTCGCATTGAAAACGCCGTTCTCACCGATTCTGAGATCGACTGGGTGAACACGTTGCTTTCTCGAGACGGCAAGACCACCGCATTCGAGGACAACAAAGCATTCATCCTCGACAAGTTATCCAAAGATCGCGAGCGCAGTGTCGAAGAGGTTGTCGGTAGTCGTGACGTGTTGACAACGGTCTATGCAAAAGCGAAGGAACTTATCCCGCTCACCGAGGTTACCGTCCGAGGACTGCATAATGATTTGCTGAAGTACCATCCGCCAGCTGCCCGGTACGCTGGTAGGTATAAAGATGCCCCCAATCGGGTGATCGCAAAGAACCATGATACCGCCGAAGAACGTATCGTTCTGGAACCAGCACCGCCGGGTGTTGTGACCAGCATGGCGATGGCCGACCTTATTGCTTGGTATAACGACACGATTCACGAGCATCCATGGCCACTGGCTGTTGTAACGGAGTTCACCTTTCGCTTTCTCGCGATTCATCCTTTTCAGGATGGGAACGGTCGTCTTGGCCGCGCGCTCTTTCTCTTGGCGCTCTTGCAATCGAACGACAAGTACATTGCAGACGTCACGCCATACATTGCGCTGGATCGGCACATCGAGCAGAACAAGCAGCAATACTACTTCGTCCTGCATCAGTGCTCTGATGGAATATTCCGGTCGGACCCAAGCGGCTACGAATACGAACCGCTGCTGTGGTTTTTCTTGAAAGTCATGGAGGACGCGCTTTACGATATCGATACTTATCGAGAACGCTATTCGCGCTTGCAGCAGTTGTCGGAGGCAGCGTCCACCGTTCTAGAGAATTTTCGGTCCAACCCCTCGACACGCCTGGCTGTGGCCGAACTTGTAGAAAAGTCCAAGCTACCAAGGCGAACGGTTCAGTATGCATTGAAGACGCTTACTGACCAGGAGTTTATTCAGAGACTGGGGAGTGGAGCGGGGAGCCGCTATCAGTTGATATTTTAACGACAAGAAAGTAACGGTTGGTCGAGAGTCCTCGGCTCCACCGGCGCGGCGTTCGCCGCCGACTCCCCCCCCTGGCGCTCGGATTCTTGATCTCCGTCAATAGTGCGCGCGCTCCACTGCCAGAAAATTGGTACTCCACTCCCGCCTTCCAGCGACACGGCGGGGAAATGGAGGATCCTGGCGTACACACGCCGGCGAGACACAGGGCACAGATGTTCGAGATCCGGATTCACGGGCGGGGAGGACAGGGTGTAGTCACCGCCGCGGAGATGTTTTCAATGGCGGCCTTCGAAGAGGGCAAGCATTCGCAGGCCATTCCCAGCTTCGGCTCCGAGCGCATGGGCGCGCCCGTGGTCGCCTACGTCCGCATCGACGACGCGCCTATCGAGCTGTACGAGCCAGTGATGTCGCCGGACCTGCTCATCATCCAGGATCCGACGCTATTCCACGCCGTCGACGTGTTCAGTGGGCTCGCCCGCGACGGCTTCGTGCTGATCAACACGAGCCGCGAGGTCGAGGATCTGCACATAGAGGAGGCGGTGCAGGATCTGCCCGAGCACCACGTGGCTACCGTTGCCGCCACCGAGCTCGCCATGCGCCACATCGGGCGGCCGACTCCGAACACCGTGCTGCTCGGCGCCCTGACGGCGCTGACCGACGTCATCCACTTCTCGTCGGTGATCAAGGCAATCAACGACAAGTTCTCCGGCGACGTGGCCGAGCGTAACGTGGCCGCCGCGCAGGCCGCACACGACCAGGCCCACGCAGCCTGATCGGGCAGGAGGAGGGTTCATGCTGCAACAGATCGAAGGCTCGGCGGCGGTCGCGAAGGCGGTGGCCATGTGCCGGCCCGAGGTGATCGCGGCCTATCCGATCACTCCCCAGACCCACATCGTCGAGGGTCTGGGCGAGATGGTGAAACGCGGCGAGGTCGGCTCCTGCCAGTTCATGAACGTGGAGTCCGAGTTCGGCGCCATGAGCACCTGCATCGGCTCGTCGGCCGCCGGCGCGCGCACCTACACCGCGACCTCGAGCCAGGGGATGCTGTTCATGATGGAGGCCGTCTACAACGCCTCCGGCATGGGGCTGCCCATCGTGATGACCGTGGGCAACCGCGCCATCGGCCCACCGATCAACATCTGGAACGACTGGAGCGACTCCATGTCGGCCCGCGATGCGGCCTGGATCCAGCTCTTCGTCGAGGACAACCAGCAGGCCATCGACGTGCACATCCAGGCCTTTCGGCTCGCCGAGGCCGCGAGCCTGCCGGTCATGGTGTGCATGGACGGCTTCATCCTCACCCACGCCTACACCCGCGTGGACGTACCGGAGCAAGAGGCCGTGGATCGGTTCCTGCCGGGATTCCAGCCCCGCCAGGTGCTCGACCCGGAAGCGCCGGTGACCATGGGCGCCATGGTCGGGCCGGAGGCCTTTGCCGAGGTCCGCTTCCTCGCCCACTACAAGCAGCTCGAAGCCCTGGGCCTCATACCGGAGCAGGCCGCGGAGTTCCGGGAGATCTTCGGGCGCGACTCCGGAGGGTTGCTCAAGCCCTTCGACGCCGAGGGCAAGAAGACCGTGGTCGTCACCATGGGCTCGGTGATAGGCAGCATGAAATCGGTGCTGGCCGACATGCGCGCCGAGGGCACCTCCATCGGCGCGCTCTCGATCCGCTCCTACCGGCCGTTCCCCAGCGAGGCGCTGCGCGCGTCCCTCGCCGACGCCGAGCGCGTGATCGTGTTCGAGAAGAGCCTGGCCGTCGGCATCGGCGGCATACTCGCCGGCGACGTGCGTATGGCGCTGGGCGGCCTGCCGGCTCGCGTCTACTCGGTGGTCGGCGGCCTGGGCGGGCGTCCCATCACCCGGGAGAACCTCCGGCGCATGTTCGACAAGGGCGTGCGCGACGAGCTCGAGGAGCCGCACTTCCACGACATCAGCATGGACGTCATCCGTCGCGAGCTCGAGCGGCTGAAATCCATGCAGCGCCCGGGTCCGAGCGCGGAGAATATCCTGCGAGACGTCGGCCTGGTTGCCGCCGCCAGGACCATCTAAGGAGACCGGCCCATGACACATGTCCCGGAGACGCAGCAGCGGGTCAAGTTCTACCAGACCGGTACCTTCACCGTGGGCAACCGGTTGCTGGACGACGCGCGCCGCACGGTGCAGGCGAGCGTCGAGCGCTCGAACTCCCTGGACTCGGGTCATCGTGCCTGCCAGGGCTGCGGCGAGGCGCTCGGCGCACGCTATGCGGTGGACGCCGCCATGCGCGCCGCCGGGGGCAAGGTCATCGCCGCCAATGCGACCGGGTGCCTCGAGGTGTTCACCACGCCCTATCCGCAGTCCGCCTGGGGGCTGCCGTGGATACACTCGCTGTTCGGCAACGTGGCGGCGGTGGGCGCCGGGATCTCCGCAGCGCTCAAGGCCAAGGGACGCGAGGACATCAGGGTCATCGCCCAGGGCGGTGACGGCGGCACCACCGACATCGGCATCGGCTGCCTGTCGGGCATGTTCGATCGCAACGATGACGTGCTCTACATCTGCTACAACAATGAGGCCTACATGAACACCGGCGTGCAGCGCTCGAGCCAGACCCCGCCGGCCGCGCGCACGGCGACCACCATGCCGGTGGGAGCCGAGCCCGGTAACGCGTTCAACACCGGCAAGAGCGTTCCGCTCATCGCCATGGCCCACGGGATCCCCTACGTGGCCACCGCGTCGGTGCACGATCTCCACGACCTCGAGTACAAGGTCGAGAAGGCCATGGGCTTCCGCGGCGCGCGCTATGTGGAGATCTTCGTACCCTGCCCGCTGGGCTGGGGCTCGAAGCCCGGTGACACCATCAAGGTTGGGCGCCTGGCGGTGGAGTGCGGCATGTTCCCGCTTATCGAGGCTGAGTACGGCGAGCTGACCTCGGTGACGAAGATCCGTCAGCGCAAGCCGGTGGACGAGTACCTGAAGCTCCAGCGCCGCTTCGCCCACGTGTTCAAGCCGGAGAACGCGAGGCAGCTCGAGGGGCTGCAGGCAATCGCCGATCGCAACATCCGCAAGTTCGATCTCCTCGCCCCGCAGGAGCATGACGCGTGAGCGACCAGACCGTGCAGGCGACCAAGCCCTTCGCCGTAACCCTCGATGCCGGCAGCAGCCTGCTGAACAGGACCGGAAGCTGGCGCACGGAGCGGCCGATCTACGTGGACCGCTTGCCGCCCTGCAACCAGGCTTGTCCAGCCGGCGAGAACATCCAGGCCTGGCTCTACCACGCCGAGGAGGGCGACTACCGGGCGGCGTGGGACGAGCTGATGAAGAACAATCCGTTGCCCGCCATCATGGGCCGCGCCTGCTATCACCCCTGCCAGGACTCCTGCAACCGCGCCAAGCTCGACAGCACCGTGAACATTCACGCGGTGGAGCGCTTCCTGGGCGACCTGGCGATCCGCGAGGGCTGGTCGGTCGAGGCGCAAGCCACGCCCAGCGGTGCCAAGGTGCTGGTCATCGGCGCCGGGCCCAGCGGTCTGTCCGCCGCCTACCATCTGGCGTTGATGGGCCACCAGGTCACCATCCGCGAGGCCGGGCCGGTGCCCGGCGGCATGATGCGCTTCGGCATCCCCAAGTACCGGCTGCCCCGGGACGTGGTGGACGCGGAGGTGCAGCGCATCGTCGACATGGGCGTGACCCTCGAGCTCGACGCCCGGGTGGACGACATACCCGCGGCCCTGTCCGCAGAGGGCTTCGATGCCTGCTTCGCCGCCATCGGGGCGCACCTGGCGAAGAAGGTGGACATCCCGGCGCCCGACGCCATGAAGATCCTCGACGCCGTGAGCTTTCTGCGCGGCATGGAGACCGGCGACGCGCCGCTCAAGCTCGGGCGCCGCGTGGTCGTGTACGGCGGCGGCAACACCGCGGTGGACGTTGCCCGCACCGCCAAGCGGCTCGGCGCGGAGCCCGTCATCGTGTATCGCCGTACCCGCGAGCAGATGCCCGCCCACGACTTCGAGATCGACGAGGCGCTGGAGGAGGGCGTGGTGGTCAACTGGTTGCGCACCATCAAGGAGGCCGACGAGCACGCGCTCAAGGTCGAGACCATGGTGCTGGACGAGAACGGCTGGCCACAGCCCACCGGCGAGTTCGAGACCATCGAGGCGGATACCGTGGTGCTGGCGCTGGGGCAGAACGTGGACCAGAGCCTTCTGACCAATCTCGAGGGCGTGGAGCTCAACCGCGACGGCGTGGTCGAGGTGGGCCCGGACATGATGACAGCGTTCAGGGGCGTGTTCGCCGGTGGCGACATGGTGCCCTCGGAGCGTACCGTGACCGTGGCCGTCGGCCACGGCAAGAAGGCCGCGCGGCACATCGGCGCATACTTGCGAGGTGCGTCGTATGCGCCCGCACCCAGGCACGAGGTCGCGAGCTTCGAGCAGCTCAACACCTGGTACTACACCGACGCGCAGCAGACCGTCCAGCCGATACTCGACGACATCCGCCGCCGTACCACCTTCGACGAGGTGGTCTCCGGGCTCGACGAGGGCAACGCGCTGTTCGAGGCGCGCCGCTGTTTGTCCTGCGGCAACTGCTTCGAGTGCGACAACTGCTACGGGATCTGTCCCGACAACGCCATCACCAAGCTCGGCCCGGGCCGGCGCTTCGAGTTCAAGTACGACTACTGCAAGGGCTGCGCCATGTGCGCCACCGAGTGCCCGTGCGGTGCCATAAAGATGGTGCCTGAGCAGATCTGACGTAGAGACGACCAGACGCACCCACCCTACCGGCTCGCGTACTGCCTGATCATGTGGCCGCCATTAGCGTCGAGCACCCGACCCGTGAAGCGTTCGGCTCCATGAGATTTAGCCCTCGCTACTCCCGATCGAGCTCCTGCTGCGCGGCTTTCGCGAACGCCTCCAGCTGATGGAGATCCCGGCCAAGGATCTCGTAGAGCAGCGCGTGGTCTACATCCAGATACAGGTGCACGAGCAGATTACGCAGGCCCGCCCACCCGGCCATGCTCATAGCCAGATCCTCATCGATGACACCCTGCAGCTGCAGGGTGCGGAACCCGTCGCGGTAGGTGTCGGGTGTCGGCCAACCTCGATCGGCGATGAGGTGGTTGGCGAGCTCGAGACAACACTCCACCGCCAGGTGGGTCCAGCGCTCCGCCTGGGCCTGTAGCCCGCGGTCGGACAAGAAGGCATCATCCGGTCGCCCCGCAAGCTCCCTCAGATCCCGGATCAGCGTCTCGAGCCGAGAGAGTCGCCGTTCGAAGACTTCACGGTCGACCAAATCGTCCCTCCGCCAACCGATGGCGCCGTGCCCGTTCGTGGACCCGGTAAAAATGCCGCTCATCCTCCACCTCACCCATCACGCGGGTGAAGAACCTCACGTAGGCGTCTCGATTCCTGTTCACCAGCTCGCGCCCCTTGAGTGCGCGGTGGGCCAGCAATGGTGGGGCATCGTTGAGCACGACGAGATCGACACGCGGGCCGTCCGGACCGGTGAGCTGAGCGCTCAGTGCGCGTCGAATATCCAGCCTTTGTCGATCGTCCAGAGAGTCATCGAGATACACGGCTACATCCCAATCGGATCCCGGCCGGGCCGAGCCCTGGCCCCGGGACCCGAACAAGAAAGCGAACCACACCCTCGGCTCGTCGTCCAGCACCTGGCGGATCCCCTTCGAAATGTCCATCGTCCCTCTGTACACGGCCCCGTCAGTGGGTGCAACCTGGGTGCCCAGGCGCCTGGCCCTGGACGGCCGGTACGTGGAGCGCTTGCCGGGCGGCCTGACGATCCGCCGGGCGAGTCTGAATCGCGATCCCTTCGGGCTCAAGACGCCCAGGTGTTGGGCATCAGCTTGCCGATGTCCTCGGACAGCTCGTATACGCTGTCGATGGCGAGATCCGGGCCGTAGGCTTTGCCGGTCGCCTTTGCCGCGCGTTCCAGACACTCGCGATGATAGCTGCGGATCTCTTCCGGGAACGGAAGCTCGCCCGTATCCACCAGGCGCAGATAGCCATCCGCATCCCGCGCCGGCATGAGCGCGCTCCTGCATTCCCGGTTCGGTGACCAGGGTACGTCCAGGAGTCCTGCCTGCAACGCGCGCATGGTGCCGACGGCCACATCGCCGTCACCGGCCTCCAGGATCTTGTCGACGATGGCGCGCACCTCCGTCTCCAGGATCGCCTTCTCGTGCAGATACTCGGGCAACTCCCGCAATGACACGCGACGGGCCAGATAGACGCCCATGCGGGTGGCGCGCAACCCTTCGGCATTTTCCTCCGGGGTGGGTAGCCCCATCGCCTCCGCGACGCTCTTGGTGGTGACGCTGACGGCGCCACCGACCGCCGCGGCGAAGCCGCCGTAGACCATCAAGCCGAAGGATTGGGCACGATCCGTCGGCCAGGCACCCATCCAATGCAGCGACGTCACCGTGGTGAAGACGTCGTCGTAACCCTTGCGGCGCAGATACTCCTGCACGAGGTCGTTACATGCGTCGATGGCCACCGCATCCTGGATCAAGTGCAGCGTCTGGCCGAGCTCCAAGCCGTACTGCTTGACGCCCTGGGCTGCCGCCAGGAGTGCATCCACCGTGCAGATGGCGATGGCAACGCAGGGGGGAATGTTGGTGCCGGTCAGAAATCCCGGCTGGCGGCGGTGCAGCTCGATGCCTCTTTCCTGGTAGAGCGCCACCAGGCGATCCAGATACTGGTAGTTGCGGATCCCCTCGGCCACCGACGTCTCCTTGGTATAGGACGTGGTGTAGGCGACGCCTGATCCGAGGTAGCCGGTAAATCCACTTGCATAGGTGATCTCACCGGTGAGACGCGGGAACGACGTGCCGGTGAGCGCGATGATGGGCTTGTCCACCGACGCGGCCAGCTGCCGGCACCGGGCGACCCCGGCATTCACCACGGGGAAGCCGTTCAGCATGGATCGGCCGCGCTGCTCCGATTCGTCCGCCCCGCGCTGCGCCTCGGCAAAGCGTTCGTTGCGGGTGTAGCTGTCGGTGGTGGTGGGCACCACGTCGGCGAGCCCCTGCCGGTCCAGAGTCTCGAGGAGACTCTTGTGCATCTCGAAGGTGCCGAAGCCACCGCGGGGCTGCGTCAAGCAGCGTCCCTGTTCCACCGCGCGGCGCGTCACCCAGGCGAGGTTCTTGTGCTCGGGCAAGCTCTGCAAGTAGGCGACGGCCTCGTCCAGGTCCACTTCGGCACCGGTGGGCCAACGCGCCAGGTTGACCCGGCGCATCTCGGCGAAGGACCGGTCCGGGATGCGGGCTTCACTGAGCGGCGGTTGCGTCATGATCGGCGTCCTTCTCTGTTCTCTCGCCATCGAGTGACTTCAGGGCTTCGCGGCCGAAGGCCAGGGCCGCGGCCGGCTCGACGGCGCCCAGCAGTCCGCAGGCGTACAAGACATAGTCCGCGTCCAGCATCAAACAGGCAGAGCGGGGCATGAGGGACAACGGGGCGTGGTCACCGGCCATGGCCGCGGAGAGGGTGCGCGCCGGATCATCGCCGTGCACCAGAACCCCGCCCGTGCCGATGATGGTTGCCACTTCGCTCAGATCCTTGCCCCGTTGCAGGGTGACCGGGCCGGTGGCTGTGTAGATGGTCTCGTGGGTGCCCGCGTGGCGGGTGACGGAAAGGCGTGTCGCCCGGCGCGCCAGCGCCTGGTCGAATTGCCGCTCGTCATCGCGCTGGGGCAACCACCCCACGTCGTCGTCGCTGCGCCGGAGCAGCGCCTCGACCGCTTCGACGCTCATTCCAGCCTCGCCCGAAAACGCATCCCGGCCGATTTGGGCCACGACGCTCCGGGCTGTATGCCGCATGCCCAGATCGCCCTCCACGGTGCGTTTGGCGTGGGGCTCCGGCAAGCCGTGGTAGACGACGCCGGTGTGACTGGGATGTCCGTCGCAGACTGAATGCACATCGGTGGTGGAGCCGCCGATGTCCACCACCACCAGCGGCCCGAGTCCCGGTTCGCCGGCTACACCGTCGGCCAGGCAGTGAGCCCCTTGCAGCACCGCCGCCGGGGTCGGCATCAGCACCGCGTCGAAACGAGCACGCGCCCGATCGATGCCTTTGGCGTGCACGATGTGCTCGACAAACAGCTGGCGAATCGCCTCTCTAGCCGGCTCGATGTTGAGCTCCAGGTGACGCGGCATGACGTTCTCGGTGACGATGATCTTCTTTCCGGCTTTCTGCAGGTCGCCGGCAATCGTATCGGCGGCGCTGCGATTGCCGGCAACCACGACGGGGCAGGCGAGGGCGCTTTCCGCCAGTCGTTGCGCATTGTGCACGATGACCTTGCGGTTACCGCCGTCGGTGCCGCCGCATAGCAGAACGATATCCGGCAGCGCGTCGACGATGTCGTCCACGTCGCCCTCGGTGAGCTCGAAGGAGAAGGTCCCCGCCAGCTTGGCGCCCGCGCCCAGGGCTGCCAGGCGCGCCGCCTTGGCGGTCAAGTCGGGAACCAGGCCGACGGTGATCATGCGCAGCCCGCCGGCGGCGCTGCTGGATGCCAGGCGATGACGGAATCTCGGCAAGCCACCCATGTGCGACGCGAGCTCTGTGAGCGCCTTATCGAGGCCGACGGTGACGTCGCTGGTGACGGTGGAGGGTCCCTGGCCGCTTCCGACGACCGCGGCGGCGTCGAGATCCACGGCCCGCAGCTTGGTGTAGGTGCTGCCGAAGTCGATGAGCAGGGCCATGTTCATGAAGGACCGTCCGCGGGTTGGTCCCCTGACAGGCTCTCACCCCCACGGCGCTCGGCAATGTCATCGGCAAGCGGGCCGACCACATCATCGGGCCGTATGCCGGGCGGGAACACCCGGTCGAAGCCCATGTCCAGAAATCGCCGCTCGACGCTTTCCCAGGGCTGCTCGCCCACCACCAGATAGCCGCCCACGTAGAGCAGGATGTCGCCGAGACCTGCCTCCGTGCACAGATCCCGGAAGCCCCGGCAGTCCAGCTCGCCCTGGCCGTAGAGGGACGAGACCAGAATGGCGTCGGCGTTGGTCTCGATGGCGGCGTCGACGAACTCGCTGGCGGGCGTGAGCGCACCCAGCGCCACCACCCGGAAGCCGGCCTGCTCCAGTGCGCGGCTCAGAATTCGGTTGCCGACGATGTGGGTGTCGGATCCGATCACGCCGGTCACCAGAGTTCCTTTACTCGCTTCCGTCATCGCTCTCCTCCCTCGCTGACCGGCTAGTGGAATTCTCGCTGCTCCAGGGTGTGTGCGCGCAACGCTTCCCCGTCGGGCACTACGGCGTTGCCGGCAGCGCTGTCTCCCGGCGCCAACACCAGGTCGCCGGCTTGCAGATGCATGGGCACCTGGAACAGGCGGGTGCGGGGCTTGAGGAAGCCGTTCATCTCACCGGCGTTGTCGAGCATGCGTGCCGCCACGCAGGCCTCCATCCAGCAACCGATGTCGCCCGCTACGCCGTTGCCGAGCACCGCATGCATGCCGCGCCGGCGAATGTGATCGAGTCCATTGGTCAGGGCGTCCAGGCCGCCGGCCTTCATCAGCTTCAGCTTGATCATGTCGGCGCAATGGAGATCTGCGGCGCGCTCGATGTCCGACGCGCCATAGATCGATTCGTCCAGCATCATCGCCAGGCCGCGCAGCTTCGCCGCCTTCGCCACGGCCACCGCCGCCGGCCAGTCGCCGGCGGCGCAGGTCTGCTCCACCAGCTCGATGCCGGCGGGATCGATGCCGTTGATGAAGGTGATGGCATCGGCCCGGGAGTATCCCTGGTTGGCGTCGATTCTGAGTGCCGCGCGACTGCCGACCCGTTCTTGAATGAACGCCAGGCGCTCCATGTCCGGCACGAGATCGAAACCCACCTTCACCTTGAGCGTGCCATAGTCTTGTGCCAGCCGCTGCTCGATCTCCTCGCCGATGGCGCCGTGTTCGGTCCCGTTGATCACCGCAAGCAGGGGCGCGCGGCATTCGCTGTCGGTATCGAGAACGGCGTGGCCTTCCGCCATCTCCAGTGCGGAGACCAGCGCGGTCGCGGTGAACGGCGCCGGATGGTGGAGATCCATGCAGCGCCTCTTCGCCTCGTGAGTCGCGAGGCCGATCAGGGCGGCCGCCTTGGCGGTCGCCGTCTCCCAGGCCTGCTGGATGGTTTCCTGGGTGTAGCCCGTCAACACCGTCGCCTCGCCCCATCCTTGCCCACCATCGTCGATGACGGCCTCCACCAGCACCATGTCGAAGGCCTCGACAGGTCCGAAGGAGAGCGCGTAGGGCACGCTGAGCGGTGCCCGTACCCGGTGCAAGACCACTCGTTCGACGCAAGCGGTAGTGCTCATGCTCTACGCCGCCTCGCCCAACTGCGCGCCCATGGCCGCCCCCGCAGCCTGAAAGCGTGGCAACAAGGCACGGGCGCCGTCGAGGTCGAGACGGGTGGTCGGCGCATGCACCGACAAGCCGGCCACGACCCGACCGTGCGGTGATTTGACCGGCACCGCCAGCCCGATCACGCCGTCGGTGTTCTCGGCATCGTTGAGCGCGTAGCCGCATCGCCGGATCTCTGCGAAGGCTCGCTCCAGAGCGTCCGCGTCGGTCAAGGTGTTGGCCGTAAGGGCCGCCAGGGGGATGCTCGCCAATAGCCGCCGCCGGGCGGGCATCTGCAGATGGGCCATCAACAGCTTGCCAATGGCGGTGGCATGCAGTGGCACGCGGCTACCGGCGCCCAGCTGAATGCGGATGGGCCAGTCGCACTCCACCCGCTCGATGTAGAGCACCGCATCCCGGTCGAGCACGCCAAGGTTGCAGGTTTCCCTGATCTCGGCCACCAGCGCTTCCATCAGCGCCCGGATTGGGCCGCCGACCCAGCTCGCCGCATGAGCCTTGCAGAACAGGCCGGCAAAACGCGGCCCCGGCACCAGCCCGCGCTGCACGGAATCGGACCGAAGCAGTCCTTCTGCCATCAGATGGTTGACTAGCCGGTGCACGGTCGGCTTCGGGATCCCGGCCCGGCCGGCGAGCTCGGCGACGGCCAGGGGCGACTGCGCCTCGACGACGATCTCCAGGAGGCGGAAGGCCCGCGCCAGGGGCGTGCTCCCGGCACCCGCGGTGGGTGGCACGCGGTTCATGGCCCGATGTTAAGGCGCATGGGGTATATGTCAATATTCGGATTATTTTTATCGTAATATAATAATTACGAACAGCCAAGATCCCCGGCGAGGCGTTGCTCGGGGATGACAATGGACTCCTGCTTTTGGAGCTAATGGCGCATTCGCAAGCCTTTCGGATCGAAGGCCGCCTGCGTGTTCGCGAATCCCGCGAACCGCTCCCCGGCGATATCCAACTCGACCCGGGTGTTGTGCGCGTCGCCGACGTGCTCGCTGGCGAGGTAGGCGAGCGCGACGGGCTTGCCGATGCGGTGGCCGAAGGCCGCCGAGGTCGCCTGCCCGGCGAGCGCATCGCCGACGTAAACCGGCTCGTCGCCGAGCGGCTGAGCGTCGGGATGTTCGAGCACGATGCTCAACATTTTCCGCGCCGGGCCCGTGGCGCGGCGTTTCGCCAGCGCTTCGTCCCCGACGAAGCCGCCGCGCTTGCTCACCGCGAAGTCGAGACCGGCCTCGATGGGTGTCACGTCGCTGTCGAGGTCGTGCCCCATGGCCAGATGCCGCTTCTCGATGCGCATCGAGCTTTGCGCAAAGAGACCGGCGGGACGTGCACCGGCAACCGCCAGCGCGTCGTAGAGCCGCGTTGCATCGCCGGCCGCGCAGGTCAGCTCCCAGCCGGCCTCGCCGACGTAGGAGACTCTCGCCGCGCGCACCGCGACGCCCGCCACCTCGGCGTCCGCGTGCTGGAAGTAAGGCAGCGCGCCGAGGTCTCCGGCGCCTGAGGCGGCGATCATTCCAGCGACCCTCGGACCCGCGAGTCCGAGTACCGCGTAGCGCTCGGTGACGTCGACGAGCTCTACCCGTTCCCCGGCGTTCAGGCTCCGGCGGAGCCATGCCAGATCGCGCTTTACCGCCGCAGTACCGACGTAGAGCAGATACTCGTCCTCGCCCAAACGCAACGCCGTCAAATCGCTCTGGAAGCCGCCGCCGGCATCCAGCATGGCGGTGTAGATTACATGGCCGGGTGCGCGGCTAAGGTCGTTCGCGCAGACTCTGTCTAGAAAGCGTTCGGCGTCGGCACCGGTGACCCGGATCTTCCCGAAGGTGGATAGATCGAAGATCGCTGCATGGCCGTGGGCGGCCGCCACCTCCGCCGCCACCTGGTCGAACCACGCCGGCCGGCCGAAGGTCAGCACCGGTTCTGTGCCGGAATCGAAGTACTGGGGCCGCTCCCAGCCATAGACCTGGGTGAAGCGCGCACGCGCTTCGACCCAGCGTGCATGCAGTGGCGTGGGGCGAAGATCCCGGGCGCTGGTCCACACGCGACCGGGATAGGCGATCTCGTAGTGTCGACCGAGAACCTCGGGTGCCCTGGCGGTGAGGCCGGTGAGCGTGTTCTCCAACTCGTGAAAGCGTCGCGGATCGGTCTCGCCGAGATCGAAGGGCAGCGCGCCTTCGATCACGCAGTGGGCCAGTGCCCAGCCGGCGCCGCCGCCGCTGGCGACACCTACGGAGTTCATGCCGCATCCGAGATAGAGACCCCGGAGCTCGGCCGCTTCGCCCATCAGGAAGGAGCCGTCGGGCGTGAAGCTCTCCGGACCGTTCAGCAAGGTGCGCACCTGGGCTGTCTCCAGTGCCGGGATCCGATGCAGCGCGTTGAGCATCATCGGCTCGAAGTGATCCCAATCGCCGTTGAGCAGCGAGAAGGCGAAGTTCTCACCCAGAGAAGCCGGGTCGACGGCTATCGCCTGCGGCTCGAAGCACCCGACCAGTAGCCCGCCGACGTCGTCGCGGATGTAGAGGTGTGCGTCGTGATCTGAGAGCGTGGGCAGGTGGCCCTCGATGCCCTCGATGGGCTTGGTGAGCAGGTAGTAGTGCTCGCAGGGCAGCAGGGGCGCGGGGACGCCGATCCCGGCGGCCAGCGCGCGGCTCCACAGTCCGCCGCAGATCACCAGCTTCTCGGTGGTGACATCGCCGAATGCGGTACGCACACCGGTGATCCGGCCGTTGTCCCGGAGGATCTCGGTCACCGCGGTGTCCTCGAGAACCCGGGCCCCGCGCGCCTTCGCGCCCATGACCAGCGCCAGGCAAAGATCAGACGGATTCACCCGGCCGTCGTCAGGCGAGTAGACGGCGCCAACCACGTCGTCGGCGTTCATCAGCGGCCACAATGCGCGCACCTCGTCGTGCCCGATTTCGTAGGCTTCGACTCCGTAGGCCTTCGCCACGGCGGCCTGGCGGCGGATGTGAATCCATCGATCGGCGCTGGTGGCGATGGACAGGGAGCCGGTTCGGTTCCAGCCCGAGTGCTGTCCAGTCTCCTCCTCGATCCTGGCGTAGAGCCGGGTGCTGTACTGAATCAGCCGCGTGAGGTTGCGCGTCGAGCGCAGCTGGCGCACCTGGGCCGCGGAGTGCCAGGTCGTGCCCGAGGTGAGTTGATTACGCTCCAGCAGCAGGGCGTCCCCTGCACCGAGCTTGGCGAGATGGTAAAGGGTGGAGCAGCCGAGTACTCCGCCTCCGATAACGACGACTGAAGCGTGGGACGGCAGGGGATTGGCGTCGGTCATAGTTCTCTCTCGTCCACCGTCGCGCATTGTCAGCGCGTCGCTCCGGGCCGTGCAGCAAAGCCTCACACAGCGCCCGTCGCGATTGCTTCGGCACTCTGCCTGACGCGAAGCACGTGCACGCCTTTTCCAGCAATGTCTCCACGGTCAGCGGCGATTCCGCCCCCCCGGAACTATTGCCTGTTCCGATCGCAGCTCTCTGCCGTCACCTTTGCGACCTTTTGTTCGGCTGCAGCACGTGCTCAGTACCGCGCCCGCTCGTCGATCAGCTCATCGATGACGGAATCCGGATCTTCCGGACCCTCGTCGAAGATGGCGAGCATCTCTTTGGCAACGCATTGCCAGTGCACACGGGCGCCCGGGATGAGATCGCGAAACTCCCCGAGCGCGCCGTCGCGCAGCCATCGATCGTAGGCCGCGGCCAGGCGCGGGAAAAGCTCCTTTCGCATACCTTGAAGATTCGCGAAGTACAGGTGAATCAACCCGGAGTCGCCGCGTTCCAGGAGGGCCGGAAGGGTGATCAGGCAATCGGCCAGGTGGTCGCGCACCGCTCTAATGCAGAGCTCAGTTCTTATGCCGGTGATGGTTGCAAGCATTTCGCCCCATCGAGGGTCGAGATCCCCGCCCGCTGCGACTTCGCCCGTTTCGTGCCATGTGAGCGTGTCGATTGCTCCATCGGTCATTCGTTTGATCACCCCCTCGACGTCGTTGTCGCCGTCGCCTCCGAAACATGCAAGCGCGCGTGTAATTGGTTGGGTAGCTTTCGACCACTTCGATTCGTCGACCATCTCCCACAAGGATCGACGAAGCGATTCGCGGCGCACGAAGATGCGCCTGCCCAGGGCCATCGCCGGGGGTGCCGTCAAATCACGCGCGTATTCGCTCGCCGAGACATACACGGTCAGGCCGTCGAAGCGGCGCACGGATTCGAGCCTGGCGAGAAAGAAATGCGCTTGGCCGAAGCGGCCGAGGCCGCTGCTGTAGACCAGTCCATTGGCTTCGATGGCATCGTTGATGCCAGCTTCATCGAACGGATCAAAGTGTGCGGTGCCGACTGGTATCGGTTGGAACTCCTGCTCCTGCATCCCATCCCAGAGTTCCTCCCGGTTCATCACCCAGTCGCCGACGTCCTCCCGGGAGATCGTATGGGTCAGCGGAAGCCCTTTCTCCCAACGGTAGTACTCGCGCATCTTCAGCAGGTAGATGCACAGCGAGTAATCGCGCGCATGCTCGGCGTCGGCCAGGTGACAGTTCCGCTGCACGCTGGCGCGCAACTGATGAAACGCGTTGGAAGACGTGTCATTCACGGGCCTGGCCATGCTTGCATTGCGCCGTGGGCGCCGGGAAGATAAGCGAACACGGCATCAACTTAGCACGCCCCGATCCGTGCTGGCCAGGAAGCCTAGCGCACTTTCGGCCCGCGGCGGGCGCTCATATCCCAAAAGGCATAGATGCGAGCACGACCGGGATCGGTGACATGGCGATCAGAATCAAAAGTACCTGGCACGAGTCGGGACGCAACAGACCGAGCGCGAAATCACTGGCCGACAGTGCGCAGGCGCTGGCGTTCATCGCGTGGCGACTCGCTCTGGAGGGCGCGAAGGAGTTGCACCGCGAGGGCTTCGATTACCTGTCCGACAAGGAGCGGGTCGGCGTCATCAGCGAGTTCGTGGCTTTCGAGGTTCAGGTCGCGGATCGACGCGCGTACGATCGACTGGACGACGCCGAGCGTTCGGATTTCATCAACGCACTGGGGCAACGGCTGGCGGACCACGTTCAGGACAATCTGGTGGATATTGCCGGCCCCGGGAACTATCGTCGGCCGTTCATCCACATGCTCAACGAACGTATCGGGGAGTATGCCGGGTTGAGCTTTCGTGACGGTGAGCCGGGTTTCGATTTCCTGCGCTTTTTCGGAAGCCGTGTGTTGTCGGTGATGGGGGACAGCCAGACAAATCGCTGGGTAATGGACCAGGTCATGACCGTCGCCGCTCCGGATGTGACCGAAAAACTGTCCGCGAGCATGGATAACTTGTTCGAGACGACGCGCAAGCCATCCGCGTGAGCGGTGGGCTATTCACGTGTGGGTTCAGGCCCTCGCGTATCCGCTGAATACTGGAACAGCCGCTCCGCTGGTAACCCGCCATCGAGAAAGGTGCGCGACCCCGGACCGATAAATTCGTCGGGGCCCGCCAGGTAAATGTCGAAGTCCCTCAGATCGGGATGATCCGCGATGACGCGCTTCGCTCCCACTTCGCCGGATGTCGAAACTCCGGCGACGGCATGGTAGGAAAAATTATCCAGCGCGTCCGTCAATGATCGACAGTAGTTGTGCATATAGGGCGGACTGTCTCCCGGCACGCACCAGTAGAGATGCATCTTCTGGGACAGCTCCAGATTGATGGCGTGTTCGATGATGCTCTTGATCGGCGCGAACGCGGTGTCGCAGGCGAAAAAGATAATTGGCCGTTCGTTGTCCACCTGCAACGTGAACGTTCCCCACGGCCCTTCCACGCCCAGCTTGTCCGAGGTCTTGAGCCGTTCGAACACATGCGCGGAGAACGCATCGTCGCTATCGCGCCGCAAGTGAAACTGCAGGTTCAAACCGTCGCAATGACAGCTGGCCACGGGCAACTTCTTCGGCGCGAGCCCCTTGAGTGTCAGCTGGACGTGTTGCCCGGCCAGGAATCTCAAAATTCGTCCGCGCTGAACTCTGAGATTGACGATCAGAAGGTCGTCTCGGATTCGGTCCAATCCGTGCACGCGAGCCCGGACTGTCTGCACCGGGATGTCTTCGGGCCGAGCTGCCTCCAACACCTCGATGACCGTGTCCTCGACGGCGGTCGCCGAGCATAGCAAGGTGTAGCCCATGCGCTTGTCCGCTTCGCCGATAACATAGTCGTGGAAGCGGATCTCGCTGAGCTCACCGGAAACGACGCGTGCCTTGCATTCGCCGCAGGATCCGTTGGCGCACCCGTACTCGGGGGCAAGGCCCGAGCGCAGCGCGGACTCCAGGATCGTTTCGCCTGCTTCGACCACGAAGGTATGGCCGCTGGGGTTCAGGGTCACCGTGACTGACATGCTCGGCTCGTTGGCTGTGTGGCGCCTGGCGGCGGCGGTTCCTGCCTATCCAAATGGTTATATTGTGGCCGCGTGACCACGGCCATAGACTCGCAAAGGTCGAGCGTCCCCCGGTGATGCCCGGTAAAATTGTTGCACAGGTGAGCGGAGGGTCACGTGGATCGGGAATTTTATTACAACGCCGTCGATAAGATGCAGAATATGCAGGTGGATCCCGAATACATCCAGGGGTGGATCGGCGGTTATATGGGCAACCCGAAACGTGAGGAGCAGCGTATCACCGAGCCCTACGAGGCCGGATACGAAGACGGCGGGAGCTCGGACGTCTCGAAATTCGACCAGTGGCTGAAGGGCTGAAGGTCAGAATCGAGACACCGGCATGAGGCGAATCAGGACACTTTTCGGCATCGGGTTGGCCCTGGTCGCGCTGCTGACCGCCATACAGGTCCAAGCGCTGTCCACCGGTGTCTCCCATGCGGAGAATTTCGCCGCCCTCAGTGACCGCGCCCGAAGTGGCCACATGCCGATTCTCCTGGTGGTATCCCAGGCGGATTGCCCCTATTGCGAGCTTCTCAAGCGCGAGATCCTCGAGCCCATGCTGGTCAGCGGCGAATACGAGGGACGGGTGCTCATCCGCGAGCTGCTCATCGATTCCGCGCTGCCCGTGCGCGATTTCGATGGCCAGGCGGTTGCGCCCGACGAGCTGGCCGGGCGCTATCGGATCCGGTTGACGCCGACCGTGCTGTTTCTCGACCATCGCGGACGAGAGCTCACCAAGCGCATGATCGGGATCAATACGGTGGATTTCTACGGCCACTACCTCGACGCCGCCATCGACGCTGCCCGCGAACGCCTGCGCGCGGATTGACCCCCTCCCGCCTTTTCAATCGAGTCTGACCCCATTGAACGCCATGGGAACATATTGCTGCCGATCAGGGTCGATATATAAAACGGAGGGGGATCCCACATGAGACATCTCACGTCAGCGCTTGTCGCATCCGCACTGATTTTTCCGCTCGCCGGCACTGCTTCCGCCCACGGCGTCGTCAACTCCATCGTCAACGCGCCGCTGTCGGCCGCCGGCACGGTCCGAGGCGGGCGGGTTGGCATCAATGTCTATCTGCAGAGCGCCAGCGCGCCGGGCGCGGCGTTCATGGACCCGAAGGTGCCGGGCTACGGCATTCCGGCCGGCGGGCACCTGGAGATCGAGATGGGCGAGGGCTTCGAGCGCGACTGGGAGGTGGCTCTGTCTCAGGCCGCCATCATGCTCGTGACCGGCACGCCCCAGCAGGGCCTGCCGGGAAAGAAGATTGGCTACACCGTCGAGGCCGGCGACAATGACAACACCTTCCGGATCACTCCCACGACCGAGTCCGGTCTATCTGTCGATCGGCTCATGTCGCCGGCGCCGGGAGCGAAGCTGGATCCAATTCCCCAGCGCGGCATCAAGGTCATCCACATCGGCTTCCAGCAAAGCGCTTTTTTCAACCGCGGGTCCCGTGGCGAGGTCCACGTGCGCTTCGTGGACGGCTCGGGAAAGGCGGTTCACCAGGGCACCGGCGCCATCGCCTTCCTGGGTGCGCCGGTAGCGCAGGTTCTGCCCACTAACTTCACCGACAAGCGCCGCAACCACAACTGGCAGCGCGTTGAGCCGGGTCAGATCCTGGGTGTGAGTGCCGGCACCGTGCCCATCACGCTGATGATGTACGCAAGAGCGAAGGACGTGGCACCGGAGGCATTGGTCAAATTCCGCGACGGCATCGTCGCGGCCGGCGTCTTGTCGACCCAGCAAATCAAGGCCATGGGCTACCACAAGCCCGCCGCCCTGGCACGTTACAACGGTGGTCTGATTCTCAGAGATCGCGACGGCGACGGCGTCCTGACTCCCGGCTCGGACGAAATCATCGGCGGTGTCATCGCCAGGGCACCGGCGGGTGCCAGGGGCCAGGAGCTGCGGAGCCTGGAGCGCGACGGCAAACCGGTGCTGTCGCAGCCCACCGAGGCCGTGGCTCCCAAGCCCGGCAAGCGCTGGGGCGGCGCCATCATGAAGCTCGCCTTCACCGCTGGCAACGAGCCGGGGTTGTACCGTCCGACTCTGGCACTGTTGAAGGATCCGCAGAATCCTGCCAGCGGCGACGGCTCGGAATACACCTACACCATCGTCGTCGAGTGAGCCGCCTACTACGAAACGCCCGCGAGCAGCAAGAGGCAGGGCGCCCCACCGAGTATGTCAAAGGGAATAGGGGGGGCGGACGGCATTTATATCCAGGGGGGTGTTCCGTCCGTCGACGTCCTCGCTTATATTAGCTTCCGCGTATAAATATAATTGCGAGTATCTGACCGGGTCGATTGCCACGCCGGGGGTGGGCGCGGCGCTTCGAACGCTCATACGAGCAAGCGCCGGGTACCGGTGAGAGCCGCGCGGCGCTTTGCCTGGGGCACTTCCCGGCATTCGCAGATGCAAGGTTTTTCCCACACCTGGTGAGCCATCCGTTTCAATGCCAGGTCAACGGAGCCGACCCTTGGGAGGTTATGAAGATGCGAAGGTTGATGAGTTCGCTGGTAGCCACCGTGACCGCGATCATGTTGCTGGGCACCGTGGCAGTTGCGCCGGAAGCTGTCGCCGCCTCGGCTGCGGAGGACGGCAAGGCAGTTGCGTTCGACCGAAAGAAGGGCAACTGCATGACCTGCCACGTCATGGACGATGCCACTCTGGCTGGCAATGTCGGCCCGCCGCTGCTCGCCATGAAAGCACGCTTTCCAGACAAAGCGGTGTTGCGCGCGCAGATTTATGACGCGACCAAAAAGAATCCCCAGTCGATGATGCCGCCTTTCGGCAAGTACGGTGTCTTGACGGACAAGGAAATCGATAACATCGTCGAGTATTTGTATACGCTCTGAGGTTCGGAGCACCGTATCAGGAGTCCAAGTATCATGACCATTCACCGCAGAAAGTTCCTGCACACGGCCCTGGGCGTTGCCGCGACCATCCTCGTGGTGCCGCTCAAGGTGTTCGCAGCGAGGCCCAAGGAGGCCTTCGGTGCGGAAAAGTACGACGACGTGATGAACACGCTGTTTAACAGCTCGAATACGGACAGCAGCCACGTTAGCATCAAGGCGCCGGACATCGCCGAGAACGGCGCCGTGGTGCCGATCACGGTGAAAACAGACCTCTCCGATGCGGAGTCGGTGAGCATCATCGTGCCGAACAATCCGAACCCTCTGGCGGCTTCATTCGAACTGACGCCGAGCTCGGGAGGGTTGGTGTCGACGCGCATCAAGATGGCTAAGACCTCGGATGTGCATGCCGTGGTCAAGGCCGGCGGCAAGCTGTACAGCGCCACTAAAGAGGTCAAGGTCACCATCGGGGGCTGCGGAGGCTAGGCACGCTGGCAACTCAGTCTGCAACGTGGCGAGGAATTAGTAATGGCGAAGATCAAAATCAGAGCAAAGGAGAAGAACGGGATCGTGACGGTCAAGTCGCTTCTCAAGCACCCCATGGAGACCGGTAACCGCAAGGACAAGAAGACCGGCAATAAAATTCCGGCTCACTACATCACGGAAGTGAATTGTGAGGTCAACGGAAAGACAGTCATGAAGGCATACCTGGGCCCGGGAGTTTCCAAGGATCCTTACATGTCGTTCGACGTCAAAGGCGCAAAGAAGGGCGACACCGTCAAGCTCTCCTGGGTGGACAACAAGGGTGAGAGCGCCTCCGGCGAAGCAACTGTCAAATAACCTGTAAGCCCCGAGTCGGAGTTCCGAGCCCTGTGTTCCAAGGGCCCGATGAGCTCCGTCTGCGTACCAATTCCCCGGGGAGGGACCTGAAGATGCAGCGAAGAATAGCGACTATCTTGGGAGTCTGTCTGGCCTTGATGACCGGCCTTGCACAGGCGGGACCACAAAAGGACATCGACGCCTTTCAGATGTTTTTCAAGAACCAGTTTCCCGGCGTCACTCTGGCGGGATTCGGAGACGGCATTTACGCCATCGACGACGTACGGCGAGATGCGTGGCTGAACTTCGAAGAATTCGCGCCGTGGGAAGAAGACGTCGAGAAGGGCGACAAGCTGTTCCACACGGCCTTCGCCAACGGCAAAGGCTATGCGGATTGTTTCCCGAACTACAAGAAGGGCATACGTCAGGACTATCCCCAGTGGGATGCCGACCGCGGCGAGGTCATGACCCTGGAGTGGGCCATCAACCTGTGCCGGGAGGCGAACGGCGAAAAGCCCTTGAAGTACAAGAAGGGAGCCATCGCGCAGCTGGGCGCTTATCTGACCTCTCTCTCGAAGGGTAACAAGACCAACGTGGTGATCCCCGATGATCCCCGCGCCCTGGCCGCCTACGAGGACGGCAAGCGCTTCTACTATTCCAAGCGTGGCCAGCTCAACTTCTCCTGTGCCAACTGCCATGTGCACTCACCGGGCAAATTGATTCGCGCCAACCTGCTCAGCCCGGCCCTCGGCCAGACGAGTCATTTCCCGGTGTATCGGAAAAAGTGGAAAAGTCTCGGTACCCTGCAGCGGCGCTACGGCGGCTGCAACAAGCAGGTGCGTGCGAAGCCGTTCAAGGCCCAGAGCCGTGAGTACCGCAATCTCGAGTACTTCCACACGGCCATGAGCAACGGCGTGCCCATCAACGGCCCGGCGTCGCGACAGTGACAGCGTAACGAGGAGGGGATGAGAATGCGTAAACTCTCATACATTGTGGCCGTCATGGGCGCGAGTCTGTTGGTGGCTTCTGCCGGTAATACGGTGTCCGCCGACGAGCAGTCTTTCAACGCTTCTTACGAAGCCGCCGACGCGGCCCGCAAGAAGGCGGCGTCGATGAACTACGAATGGCGCGATACCGGCAAGATGCTGAAGAAGGCCAAGGAGGCGGCCGCCAAGGGCGACTACATGACGGCCGAGAAGCTCGCCAAGAAGGCCAAGATGCAGGGCGAGATGGCCGTGGCTCAGGCCAAGGAGCAGGAGCAGCTCTGGCAGAGCGCGGTGGTCAAGTAACGAGCGCAGAGCTCTTATACAGGCTCGAGAAATACTCCCGCGCACCCTTCGGCGCGCGGGAGCGTTATCAGGCCGGCACCGCGCGAGCCCGCGCGTTAGCTTTCGTCTTGTTTCCTCGCCGGTTGATTTTGGCCGGCGCCGCTTTCCGGGGCACTGGGGCACAGTAGAGCTCGTAGAGAACCTCGATTACCTTCGCCGCTTCGTCACTGGCCAGACGATAGTGGATGCTCTTGCCGTCTCTCCGGAACGCCACCAGCCCCTCGTAACGCAGCCGCGACAGCTGCTGAGAGAGCGTTGGTTGCCGGAGACCGAGGATTTCCTGCAGCTCGGTCACGTTCTTTTCGCCGGCGGCCAGATTGCATAGAATCAGCAGTCGATCCTCGTTGGCCAGCGCCTTGAGCAATGCCGCGGCGGCGGCCGCTGCCTCATCCATCTTCGGCAGGTTCTTCGCAAACTTGCTCATCGGTCGATATCGATCGTCTGTTGCGTGATGGCAGCGATTATAACCGAATCTCGAGCGCTACGACTTCCCCCCACCTATCGATAAGCGAAGCGCGTCAGCACGGCCAGATGACTGGCATAAAAGAACGGTTGCTCGGCCAGAGCGGGTCCTGCCCGCCGCATCGCCGCTTCGGCTTGCCCGCGCAGCTCCTGGTCCTGAAGAAACGCGGCCGTTTCCAGGCTGGCGGCGAGTATCGTCGCCGACGGCGACGGTATCGGGCCATCGGACATGGCGGGCGACGGCTGCAGCATGGGTATCAAAGACGCGCCCGTCTGCCGCCAACCGTGCTCCGTGTGGAAACGCTGCCACGCGTCGACGAGGATTCGGCGCACCAGCTCGTAGTCAGCCGCCGAGTGCGTTGTTCTCGCCAGGCTCAGCAAACCATCGGCGGCAAAGGCATAGTCCTGCAGGCTGCCCTGGCCGTCAGCACTGCTGGCGCCCCGGGCGCGCAGTAGCACCGAGCCTGTCCACAGCTCGGAGGCGATTACGTCGCGCAAGCGCCGCGCGGCCGCCAGGTAGCGAGCACCATCGGGTCGTGCCCCGGCACGTGCAAGGGCCGCGAGCGCAATGCCGTTCCAGGCGGTGAGCTGCTTGGTATCCCGCGGCAGTGTCCGATTTCGCCGTTCGGCCCGCAATTTGTCCCTGGCCGACGCCACCAGAGCATCCACCGCTTCGCCATCAATCGCCAGCTGCTCGGCGATGGCTCCCCGGTCGGCGCCGGCCACGGGCAGATAGCCTTGTTCGAATGGCAGCGTACCGGTGAGCTGCCAGGCCAGGCCCGCTACTCGGCGCTCGTCGTCATCAAGCACGCGCTCCAGTGTTTCCCGATCCCAGAGGTAGTACCCGCCCTCCACGTCCTTATCGTCCACCGCCGAAAGGCTGGAGTCGAAGGCGCCGTCCCGCCACAGGTCGGCCAGCATGAAATCCAGTGTGTCATGGGCGACCAGCACCAGACTCGGCGTATCGAGAACCTCCGCGGCCTGCAGGTAGAGATCCGCCAGCAGGGCGTTGTCGTAGAGCATCTTCTCGAAATGCGGCGTCAACCAGTTCGGGTCCGTCGTATAGCGGAAGAACCCGCCCCCCAGATGGTCGCGCAGGCCATTGTCGGCCATCTGACGGAGTGTGAGCATCAGGAACTCGGTCAGGTTGGGCTCCTGCGCCATGCTATGCACCAGCAATAATGTGCGCAGCTGCGGCACGCTGGGGAACTTACTGGTGTCGCCGAAGCCGCCCTCGAGCTCGTCGGCGATACGATTGGACTGCTGGACGAATGTCTCGAGAATGGGCGCCACGCTGGCGCGATCCACGGTCATTTCCCTCGTCTGCTGTTGGCTCGACTGGAATACGCCAGCGGCTTGTGCGGCAGCCTTCCCGAGCTCGGCGCGGCCTTGCTGCCAGGCCAGTGTCAGTCTCCGGAGCAGGGTCTGGAACTGCTCGGGCGGCAGGTACACGGCGCCCAGCAACGGGTGGCCCTCGGGGGTCAGAAACACGTTGAGGGGCCAGCCCGAATATCCGCGCGTGGCCTGAACGAATGCGTTGAGGTACTCGTCGAGGGCGGGCTCGAGCTCCCTGTCAACTATCACCGAAACGAATGCCGTGTTCAGCATCTCCGCGATGCCCGGATCGCCGAAGCTCTCGCGACGCATCACGTGGCACCAGTAACAGGAAAAGTATCCGACGGTAATAAACACAAGCCGGTCGGAGCGGCGAGCCTCTTCCATGGACGACGCTTCCCAGCGTCGCCAATGCACGGGGTCCCCCGCATGCAACTGGAGGTAGGGAGACGGGTCGTCGGTCAGTGCGCGGTTAACCGAATGTCCGGCGTATGCGAGGGCGTGACAGGTCAGCAGCATCACGCACACGAGCGCGCGGACGACCGTGTCAACACCTGTACTTACTGGTGGGTACTTACTGGTGAACGACGGCCCCACGGCTACAGCTTACGAGCTTGAATGGAGCGCATCGGTCAGCCTCGCCGCTTGTTCGGGTCGCGGCCGCCACGTCTCGGAGATGCGCAGCCCGTTCGCACCCGAGGTCGCCTTTTCCACTACCTCGCGGAAGCGCTGCGCCTTCATGTATCCCACCACCCGGTAATTGGGCCGCTCCCGCCCGTCAGGACCGAAGAACAGAATGGCCGGTGGCCCGAACAGGTTGAAGCGCTTCAGCAATTCCTGATCCTCGGCATCGTTGGCGGTCACGTCGGTCTGCAGAAGTAAGGTGTTGCCGAGCGCCGCCTGAACGCTGGCGTCGGAAAATGTATAGCGCTCCATCTCCTTGCAGCTCACACACCAGTCGGCGTAGTAGTCCAGCATCACGGGCCTGCCCTGGGCGCTGGCGACCCGCAGCGCGGCATCCAGTCCCCGCGAGCCCTTGACCCGCTGGAACACCAGACCTTCCTGGCTCTCGCCGGCAGGCCCGGAGGCCAGCCCCTTGAGCGGTTGCCAGACGTCGTTGCCGCCGCCGGAGCCGCCCACCACCAGCAGCACGCCATAGATCAGCATCACCAGTCCGGCGCCCTTGCGGAAGCGGCGCCAACCACTGGATTCCGCGGCCAGGGTGTCCAGGGCCCCCAGGTAGATGGCGGCCACGATCAACAGAGCGCCCCACAGCAACAGGGCTATCCACTCGGGCACCATGCGTTCCACCAGGTAGATGGCGACGCCGAGCAGCAGCACCCCGAAAATGGTCTTGACGGGCTCCATCCAGGGCCCGGCCCTGGGCAGAAGCTTGCCCACCGACGTTCCCACGAGCAGCACCGGCGCGCCCATGCCCATGCTCAAGGCGAACAACGCCATGCCGCCGAGGACCGCGTCGCCGGATTGCCCGATGTAGATGAGCGCCCCGGCCAACGGCGCCGCAACGCATGGCCCGACGATCAATGCGGACAGAAAACCCATGATGCCGACGCCCACGAAGGTCCCGCCCTGCTGGCGGCCGCTGGCACCGGCCAGCTTGGCCTGCAGGCTGGCGGGGATCTGCAGGTCGTAGAAGCCGAACATCGAGAGCGCCAGGAGCACGAAGACGATGCTGAAGGTCGTGAGTATCCAGGGATTCTGAAACGCCGCCTGCAGATTGGCGCCGAACATGCCGGCCAGGACGCCCGCCGTCGTGTAGGTGGCGGCCATTGCCAGCACATAGGTCAGCGACAGGGCAAACGCTTTTCGGGTGCTGATGTCGTCGCCCTGGCCGACGATGATGCTGGAAAGAATCGGGATCATGGGAAACACGCAGGGCGTGAATGTCAGCAGCAGGCCGAGGCCGAAAAAGCTCAGCAATACGAGCACGGTGCTACCGCTTGCCAGGGAGCGGGCGATACGGTCCTGCTCCGGAAGCTCGATGTCGGCGGGCGCTGCCGGCGCGATGTTCGGCTGCACGGGATCCGGGCTCCCGGTAGAGGGTCCCGAATCGTGCGACACGGGTAGCTTCAGATTGACGCTCTTGGTGATGGGCGGATAGCAAAGCCCGGCGTCCGCACAGCCCTGGTAGACCACATCCAGGGTAACGGTGGTGGCTCCGCCGGCGCCGCGTTCAACCGGCAGCCTGGCAAGCACATCGTGGTAGTAAACCTCCATCTTGCCGAAGTAGTCGTCGACTTTGATCTTCCCCGCGGGCAGCGCCGGGCTGCCCAGGGAAACATCCTTTCCTTCGGCGAGGGTGAAGCGGAACTTGTCCCGATACAGGTAATAGCCGTCCGCGATTTGCCAGTGCGCGACGATGGTGTCTTCATCCTCGACCTCGGCGCGAAGCTCGAAGGCGACATCCGGATCGAGAAACTCCACCTCACCGATGCTGCCACCGATGGACTGGCCGAGCTCCATCAACGCAGCCAGGGGATTGGGCGTCGCGCCGGCGCCGCTCTGGTCGGCGACAATCGGAGATGACCGGGGACTGGCCCCGGTGGCTGTGGCCGGCACCTGGATGCGCAGCTCCTCGGTAAACGGAGGACTGCAGTCCCCGCCCAGGGCACACCCTTGCGCCACGACACTGACGTCGAGACCGGATGCCGGCGCCCCGACGAAGGACAGCGGCACGTCCACCACCACCCGCTCGGTGTAGACCTCGATATCACCGAGAAAATCATCCGCGATCACCTGTGCCGGCGGCAGGCGCGGGGCGCCGAGGATGACGCCGGGGGTGTCGACCCGGAATCGGAACTTGTTGCGGAACAGGAAATGGCCCTGGTCGATGGTCCAGGTGAACTGCAGCTTATCGGCAGCCGCGTCGGCCGAGAGCCGATAGCCCCGATCCGCCGTGGCGGACTGGGCCTGGGCCTGGGCGGCAACCGCGCCTGCGCAGGCGAGCAACACGGCCGCGGCGACGAATGCGCGCCAGCGGATCACTCGAAACCCGCCTGCCGATAGAGTTCCCGGGCGTGCACCGGGTCTTTCTCCACACCCAT
>Ga0255057_10000216_pt1 | contig 32320 bp, 30 predicted proteins | sample Cases_109_6_MG_FD_189022 | JGI IMG/M metagenome (GOLD analysis project Ga0255057, IMG submission 189022) | Seawater microbial communities from Amundsen Gulf, Northwest Territories, Canada - Cases_109_6 | ecosystem: Environmental > Aquatic > Marine > Gulf | place: Canada: Northwest Territories... | reverse complement strand
GTCTGTCGCCATGGTCTTCCCCTTTCGCTCCTCTGGTCCCTCTGGGCCGCAAGAGCCTCAGATTCCAGCGACAGGCTAGAGCGTCGGCCCCAACCAATGCGAGAGGTGGATCGATTAGGTTCGCGGACAATGGATGAGCCGCCATGACCGACCAACAAGCCGATCAGTTTGCCCGTGATCGTGTGTTCTGGCTCCGACTAGCCCGTGCGGTCGTCATCGGCACGCTCGCCGGCGTCGCCGCGCTCGCCTTCACCCAGATCGTCCGTTTCGGCACCGAGCTGATCTGGCCCGAGGATGTTGACTACGGATGGCTGGGCGGCGAGCTGTGGTGGCTTGGCCTGCTGGGAGTCACCGGCCTGATCGTCGGAGTCATGCGCGTCGCCTTTCGGATTCCCGACGACCTGCGCGGGTCGCTGGGAATCATCCAAGAAGCGGCCGTCGATCGCAGCTATGCGCTGCAAGCCATCGCCATCTCCATCGTCTCTCTCGTCGGTGGATCGAGCCTGGGGCCGTTCGACGGTGGGGTCCGTTCCGGCGCCATGGTCGGGGACTGGTATTCGACGATCCGTAAGCTCCCCGACCGCGAGCGAGAAGTCAACACGCTGAGTGGGATCAACGGATCCCTCGGCGGGCTGCTCACCACCCCGGTGCTCGCCTCACTGTTCGTGACCGAGCTGCGCTGGCCGGAGCGGCGCAACCTGTACCGGACTCTCCTTCCCGGGCTCACCGCGGCCATCTTCGGCTTTGCCGTCAGCTTCGCCATCATCGGAGACACGTTCCTCGGCGTGTTTGCCCTCCCCGGATACGAGGTGCGCTTTTGGCATTTCGGCCTAGCCGTCCTATTGGGATTCGTCGCCGCTGCGTTGTCGTGGCTGCTTGGGATCACGGTGTTCACCATCCGGCGGTGGATCATCCCTCTCGTCCAAAACCAGATCGTGCGCGCGACGGTCGGCGGTCTGGCCCTCGGTGGCATCGCCATATTGTTTCCGTTGACGCTGGCCTCGGGAAAGGGCCAGTTGGGGGTTGCCATCGACGGCGTGGCGGAGCTTGGCGCCGCGCTACTCATCGCGGTGGTCCTGGCCAAGATCGTTGCCGTCGCCATCAGCCTCACCACCGGTTTCATCGGTGGCCCCGTGATGCCGGCACTGTTCATCGGGGGCACCGCCGGTCTTGCCGTCCACGCCCTCTTCCCCGACATTCCGATCGCGCTGGCCTTCTCATGCATGTTGGTCGCGGTGCCGGGGGTCTCGATCGGAGCGCCGTTCTCGATGGTGTTCCTGGCTGCCTTGACAGTTGGCGTGGGCGCCGTGGAGACCGCGCCGGCGGCGGTGGCCGTGCTCACCGCCTACACGCTGACCTCGGGGCTGGGTTGGTTCGGCATCCCGGTGGACAAGACCGTTGTCGACATCGACGAGGTCAGCGTGCAAAGCGAGCTGTTTGACGTCGGTGGGGATATCGACACCAATGATTCCTGAGCCCGGTCTCTACGCCCCCGAGCGGTGCTAGCTTCACCAAACCGATGACCACGACAACCGACACAATGGTGCAGATCCCCGGCGGCGAGTTCGCCATGGGGTCGGACGACTTCTATCAGGACGAGGCGCCGGTTCGTCGCGTCACCGTCGAGGGATTCCGGATCGATCCGTATGCCGTGACCAACGACCAATTTGCCGAGTTCGTGGAGGCCACCGGCTACACGACCTTCGCCGAGCGGGTTCCCGAAGCAGAGCTATACCCCGGAGCGGCGCCGGAGGATCTCGTGCCCGGATCACTGGTATTCACCATGACCGACGGGCCGGTCGATTTGCGGAACTACCACAATTGGTGGGAGTGGACGCCGGGGGCGCAATGGCGGCACCCCACCGGGCCCGAGTCGTCACTCGAAGGTCTCGGTGACCATCCGGTGGTCCACATCGCCTACGAGGACGCCATCGCCTACTGCGAGTGGGCCGGCGGAGTGCTGCCCTCAGAGGCGGAAATGGAGTACGCGGCCCGTGGCGGCCTCGACGGCAAGCGGTTCGTGTGGGGTGACGACGACCCTCAGGAAGGCGAGCCGGTGGCAAATACCTGGCAGGGGCGGTTTCCCTACGAGAACACCGAGGTCGACGGGTTCACCCGTACCTCACCGGTCGGGTCCTTCCCGCCCAACGGCTACGGGCTGTATGACATGGCGGGAAATGTGTGGGAGTGGACCGACGACTGGTACACGGACCAGCCGGGCAAGCTCGTCGAGCACTCGTGCTGCGCACCGCCCGATCCGCGGGGCGGGACAATGGACGCGAGCCTCGACCGGAACCAGATGGAGACGCCGATCCCGCGCAAGGTGATCAAGGGCGGTTCGCACCTATGTACGCCGCAGTATTGCTACCGGTACCGCCCGGCTGCCCGCCAGCCCCAGATGCTTGACACATCAACGAGCCACCTCGGTTTTCGCCGTATCTCGCGCGACGTCTCCTAGGCGCTCTGCATCCCCTCGTCGAGCTTGGCGGCGACAGCGTCGATGCTGAAGCTCGCCGCCTCCTGCCGGGGCGGATATTCGATGAAGGTCTTGGCGAATTCGGCCACCCGTCCCTGCGCCGGTACCACGAGGAAGGCGTGGTCGATCATCCAGTCCCAGTAGGTGTTGGAGGTGATCTCGGCACGTTCGAACGGGTCGGTTCGCAGGTTGAACAGCTTTGGCAGGCGCAACGGCACAAACGGGTCTGACCAGATCGCCAGCGTCCCGGCCTGGCGCTGCTCCATGAACACCAGCTTCCAGTTGTCGTACCGGTAGGCCGTCATATCACCGTCGTCCGAGAAGTAGAAGAAGTCCTCCCGTGCGCTCGGTTCGCCCTCCGTGGTGAGGAAATCCAGCTGGTTGTATCCATCGAGGTGCACCCGATAACTGCGACCCATCGCCGCGGAGTCGTAGCCGTCGAGCAGCTGCTCCTTGATATCGGGTGAACCCGCAGCGGCCAGCAGCGTCGGCATCCAGTCCAGCCCGGAGAAGATCTCATTGGTGACGACACCGGCCGGGATCTGGCCTGGCCAGCGAACCATCGCAGGGGTGCGGTAAGCGCCCTCCCAGTTCGAGTTCTTCTCATTTCGAAACGGTGTCATCCCGCCGTCGGGCCACGTGTTCATGTGGACCCCGTTGTCGGTGCCGTACATCACGATGGTGTCGTCGGCGATGCCCAGCTCGTCGAGCAGGTCGAGGAACGACCCGACCCAGTGATCGTGGTCGATCATGGTGTCGTGGTATGGGGACTGCCAGCGGCCCGCCTGGCCGAGGCTCTCGGGCCGGGTGTGAGTGCGGAAGTGCATGTGGGTGGCGTTGGCCCACACGAAGAACGGAGTCTCGGAAACTGCCTGGTTGCGGATGAAGTCGTGGGCGACCCCGGCCACCTCCTCGTCGACGGTCTCCATCCGCTTCTTGGTGAGGGGTCCGGTGTCCTCGACACGTTGCCCTCCGTCTTCCGACCAGGAGTGGAGGACGCCGCGCGGACCGTAGTTGTCGCGAAAGTCGGGGAAGTCCTTCGGGTCGGGATAGTCGGGGTGCTCCGGCTCCTCCTCGGCGTTGAGGTGGTAGAGGTTGCCGAAGAACTCGTCGAAGCCGTGGTTGGTCGGCAGGTGCTCGTCGCGGTCGCCGAGGTGGTTCTTGCCGAACTGCCCGGTGGCGTAGCCGTGATCCTTGAGCAGGCCGGCGATGGTCGGGTCCTCAATCTGCATCCCGGTCTCGGCGCCTGGCAAACCCACCTTGCTCAAACCGGTGCGAAAGACGCACTGGCCGGTGATGAACGAGGATCGGCCTGCGGTGCAACTCTGCTCGGCGTAGTAGTCGGTGAAGCGGATGCCCTCGTCGGCGATGCGGTCGATGTTGGGGGTGTGGTACCCCATGATTCCGTCCGAGTAGCAGCTGAGGTTGGTCACCCCGATGTCGTCGCCCCAGATAATGAGGATGTTTGGTTTGCCGTTCGGCATGGTTCCCCTTTCCGCTCCACTGCGGCCGGAGAGCGTACCGACGCCGCGGCGGGCACCCAAAACGAGGCGCCGGCGGGCCTCAGCCCACCGGCGCCTCCCAGGTGTTGGCTGTTGCTACTCGGAGGCGGCAAGCACCCCGAGTGAGACGAGGGCCAGCGGGCTGAGGAAGTCCTGAGAAAGCATCAGGCCTCCCGAAGCACTCACTGCATTACGCAGCGGAATGGCCCAGGTGTGCTCGATGGCGAGAAGCATCGCTCCGCCACCGGCGGGAATGGAATCGGCTACCTCAGCGATCTCCGCCACGTCGATGCCGTACTCATAATCCTCGGCGGCGGCCACAGCACCAGCGATGGCACCTATCTCTGCCCCTTCCACGCCTCCAGCGCCGAGGCCGACGAGGGCGCCCACCCAGGCGCCATACACCATCGCCTCATCCTCGCTGAGCTCAGTGGCTTCGGCCGCAAGCACCGTGCCGTCCTCATCCTTGTAGACGCCGAGAACGTCGAGCACCTTGATGTGGCCGGCGTCGCTGGCGTCGGCGAGTGCTCCGAGCACTGATCCGTCGAGCTTGGGGTCAGCGAAGCCGATGGCCAGCAGTTGAATCGGTCCAATTTCCATGAAGGATCCCTCCCTGTGGGGCTCGGCGGCCGTGTCTCGGCCGCCAGGCAGCCAAGTATATGGGGCCTGGGTGCGGGCGGATCGCGGTAGTCCGGTCTTGACAAACTGGCGGCGGCGGCCGACGCTCTAACCGATCAAGGGGGTCCGATGGGCTGGACCGAAGCAGATATTCCCGACCAGGGCGGGCGCGTCGCCGTGGTCACGGGCGCCAACGGCGGGCTTGGCTTCGAGACCGCCCGAGCCCTCGCCGCCAAGGGTGCCGCGGTCGTGATGGGCGCTCGCAATCTCGACAAGGCGAAAGAGGCGGAACGGGCCATCCTCGATGACGTGCCAGACGCCAAGCTCGACGTTCGCCCATTGGACCTGGCCTCGCTGGCGTCGGTGAAAGAGTTCTCCGACGGGGTGATGGCCGACTACGACACCATCGGCCTGCTGATCAACAACGCCGGGGTGATGGGAACCGCCCAGCTACAGACCGCAGACGGCTTTGAGTTGCAGTTCGGAACCAACCACCTTGGGCACTTTGCGCTCACCTCCCTGCTCCTGCCGGCGTTGCTGCGCGCTCCGATGGGTCGGGTGGTGACCGTGACCAGCACCGCCCGCTACTTCAGGGACCGGCTCGATCCCGACGATCCCCACCTCGAGGAGGACTACGACCCGTGGAAGGCGTACGGAATCTCGAAGACCGCCAACATCCAGTTCGCCGTCGAGCTCAATCGGAGGCTGGCAGCGGCCGGAGCCACGGTGGTGAGCCTCGGAGCGGACCCGGGGTTCACCAACACCAACCTGCAGAAGGAGAGCGCCCGACTCAACCCGGAGAACTCGGGATCCCGATTCTTCGCCAAGGTCACTCCGGTAATTGGGATGACCCCCGCCCGCGGCGCCTTGCCCCAGCTGCGCGCCGCTACCGACCCCCAGGCCGGCGGAGGTGAGCTGTACACCCCTCGGTGGGTCGCCAACGGGCCACCGGTGCGTCGCGGGATCGGCTCCCGACTGCTCGACCCGGCCGAACTGGAGACCCTCTGGGAGGTCTCCGAGCGGGAAACCGGGATCGAATTCGATGTTTCTCACATGGTGGGCGAAGGGGAGTAACCCGTCTTCGTCTCTCCCGCGCAGCGGGGGAGACGCGTTGCGGCCCCAGCCGTAACGCAGAGGGGGTTCCGGGCGAGTTCGTGAACAGATGAGCCCATTTCGACAGCCTTCATCTCCCAGAACCCCCTCTGCGTCGTCGCTGACGCTCCTCCGCGTCTCCCCCGGCAAGCCGGGGGAGACGAGCCCTTGTCATCTGCACCAGGCCCTGCAAGCCGGGGGAGACGATCCTTCTCGTCTGCACCAGTGGGGAAACGAATCGCGCCGTAGGGTCTCGACATGAGCACCCCAAAGCGAGTCCTCCTGTGGGCCATGGGTGCCTTCTACATCCTGAGCGGGTTGAACCATTTTGTCAGCGCCGACGCCTACATCGCCATCATGCCCGACTATCTGCCCTGGCACAGTCAGCTGGTGTTCCTCTCAGGACTCGTCGAGGTCGGCCTCGGGGTCGCCGTGCTCATCCCGGCTACGAGAGTGGCGGCGGCATGGGGGATCATCGTGTTGCTGATCGCCATCTTCCCGGCGAACCTTCACGTCGCCATGAACGACCTGCCGTATATCGGTGACGAGCCCAATACCGTCCTGAACTGGCTGCGGTTGCCTCTACAGCTCGTGCTCATCGCATGGGCCTACTGGTACACGAAATCAGGTGCGCCCTCCGGGGTAGTGTCGATGTCATGAGCACGACGTGCCCAAACTGCAGCACCGAGAACCCCGACGGCGCTCGCTTCTGCATGTCCTGCGGTCACTCACTCGAGGCGCCCTGCCCAAACTGCGGCACCGAGCTGCCGCCCAACGCCAAGTTCTGCTTCAACTGCGGCTTCGAGATCGAAGCGGGAGCCACCACCGACGAAACGGGAAAGTCGGCCCAGCAGGTGACGGACGAGATCGCCGAGGCGGTCACCCGGCACGGCGAAACGAGCGGCGAGCGGCGCACCATCACCATGTTGTTCTGCGACGTCACCGGATCCACGGCCGCCGCCGAGCAGCTCGATCCCGAGGCATGGACCTCGGTGATGAGGGAAGCATTCGACTCCTTCATCGCCCCGGTCGAGCGCTACGAAGGCACCGTCGCCCGCCTCCTCGGCGATGCCATCCTCGCCTACTTCGGTGCGCCCACCGCCCACGAGGACGACCCGGAGCGCGCCGTGCTTGCTGCCCTCGACATCCTGGAGGCCTCGAACACCATGGCCGGCCGGGTCCGAAACGACCACGGCATCGACTTCGGGGTGCGGATCGGGATCAACACCGGCCTGGTCGTGGTCGGCGACGTCGGCTCCGACCTCTTCGGTGAGTACGCCGCCCTCGGTGACGCCGCCAACGTTGCAGCGCGCATGGAGCACACCGCCGAGCCAAACACTATTCGAGTCGCCGAAACCACCCACCGGCTCGTAGAGCCGGTGTTCGACTTCGAAGCGGTTGGCGACATCGAGGTCAAGGGAAAGAGCGACCCGATCGGCGCCTACCGGGTGATCGGGGTGAAGCAGGAGCGCGGCCGGCAACGCGGCATCGAAGGCTTGGAATCGCCGATGGTCGGACGAGAGGCGGAGCGGGCCTCGGGCCTTGCCGCCTTCGACGACCTGAGGGCCGGGCGAGGTCGCATCCTGTCGATCCAGGGTGAAGCCGGGCTCGGCAAGTCGCGGCTCTCCGCCGAGCTCCGGGCACAGGTCGGTGACGAGGTTCGTTGGCTCGAAGGCCGGTCGTTCTCCTATGACGTCGCCACCCCGTACGGCCCATTCATCGACGTTCTGACCCGATGCTTCGAGCTCGATGACGTTGCACCCTCGGAGCGCTACGCCCGGATCCAGCAGAACGTCGCCGAGGTGCTCGGAACTGAGGCTGGAGCCCACGCCGTCTACCTCGCCTCCCTGCTCGGCGTCGATGTCGCAGGAGAGGATGCGGATCTCCTCGAGTACCTCGAGCTGCTCGTGCTCCGTGAGCGAACCTTCGCCGCGGTGGCGAGTTACCTCGCCGGGCTGGCCGTCGCCCAGCCCACCGTGTTGGTGCTGGAGGATCTGCACTGGGCCGACCCCACCTCGATCGAGCTAGCCCAGGCGTTGTTCCCCCTCACCGAACAGGCACCGCTCATGCTGCTGCTCCAGTTCCGTCCCCGCCGTGACGAGCCCTCGTGGCAGGTCCACGAATCCGCCGCCAGGGACTTCGCGCATCGCTACACCCCCATCGAGCTGCGGCCGCTCGACGGAGATGCCTCGAACGAGCTCATCGCCAACCTGCTCAAGGTCGAGGGCCTCACCGACTCGGTACGGACCCTCATCCTCAACAAAGCGGAAGGCAACCCGTTCTTCGTCGAGGAGGTGATTCGGTCACTGCTCGATGCCGGCATCATCGTGGCCGAGGACGACCGGTTCGTCGCTACCTCCGATATCGACTCCATTGCGGTGCCGGACACGCTGGCGGCAGTCCTCGCCACCCGGCTCGATGCGCTGCCGCCCGAGGAGCGCAAGGTGGTGCAGGCAGCTGCGGTGATCGGGCGCGAGTTCTCCTTCGACATGCTGGAGGCACTCAGCGATGTCGGCGTCGACCTCGAATCGGTGGTGCGTGATCTGCTGCGCCGCGAGATCGTGGTCGACCAGCCCGGATCGGGGGATCGCACCTACTTCTTCAAACATGCCCTGACCAGAGACACCGCCTACGAGACGTTGCTGCGAGGAGTGCGCACCGACCTGCATCGCCTGGTCGGGAAGCTCATCGAGGAGCGCGACCCGAGCCGGGTCACCGAGCTTGCCTATCACTTCACCGAAGCGGGAGAACCGTCGCTTGCCTTCCCATATCTCGTGGCAGCCGGCGACGTCGAGTTGCACGCCTTCGCTGCCGCCGCGGCGGTCATCCAGTATCAGAAGGCGCTCGAATCGTTCGGCACCGGCGACGACGTCAACATCGCGGCCGAGGCCTACGTGGGCCTTGCCCAGGCCCTCATCTTCAGCGGTGACATCCCGGGTGCTCTCGAGGCTTACACCGACATGCTGGCGTTTGGAGAACGAGAGGTCGTCCAGGAGGTTCAGGTCTCGGCGCTGAACAAGCGGGCGTTGGCACACACCAATATCACGGGGGATCTGGTGTCGGCGGAAGCCGACCTGCTGCTGGCCAGGAAGATCGGGGAGGCCTGCGGCTACCAGGCAGGGATCGCCGAATTCCACACCGTCTATTGCGCGCTGAACACCGCCCAGGGCAACCTGGACACGGCAGAGGAGCACCTCAAGGACGCGGTCGAACTCGGAACCGAGATCGACTCCACGTTCACCCGCAACTTCGGGCTCACCCACCACGCTTCGACCCTGATGCTGATGGGTCGATTCGCCGAAGCAGGGCGGGCGGTGGAGGAGGCGTTGCCCATCATCGAGGCAAGCGGCGATCGCGCCCACCACGGAGAGCTGATCGGCATCACCCGGTCAACGGTCCGCGCCAATCTCGGTGACCCCCAAGGCGGTTTGGAAGACGCCCGCTGGGGCGCAAACCAGCTGAACGAGATCGGAGCGATCTTCGTCGAGCCGATCCCCACGTTCAACATTGCCTTCTTGGCGATGCAGCTGGGCCGGCTAGAAGAGTCGTTGCAGGCCTGGGAGCGCATAACGGTCATCGGCGAGACGTTCGGCGACAACGGGCTGATCGCGGCTGCCGCCGCCGGGATGGCGGCAGTGCGCAGCTTCATCTACGGGCTCGACGACGACGAGGTGCAGCGGCTGATCGACCTCGCCGAGACCCGAGTCAAGCTCCCCGGGGGCGAAGGCGTGGGCCACGTGGTCATGGCGTCGCTGGCACGGTTGGCCCTCATGAGCTCCGACATCGAGACCGCGAAGGCCTACCTCGTCGCCGCCGAGCCGATGCAGTCGCCGCTCAAGATCTTGGTCCGGCCCGAGATTCTGGCGGCTTCAGCGGACGTTGCCATGGCAGAGGGCAATCTCGATGCCGCCACCGCATACGTCGACCAACTCCGCGAATTCGTCGCCGACACGGGCTCGGTGATCGTGGAGCCGCGTGTCACGCAGTACGACGGCTTGCTCCACGTCCATCGGGGTGCCTTCGGTGACGCGGTTGCATCCTTCGACGTGGCCGTGGAGCAGGCGAAAAGCCTGGGGCTGGTTCCTGAGCTTCTTGGCATCCATTTCCGCGCCGCAATGATGCTCGGAGCGGCAGGGCGCCAGGAAGCAGAGCGCTTCGGTGAGGGGGCGGGTGACACGGTCGCCGAGATCGCCTCGCTCCTGGAAGACCCGGAGCTGCGCAAGGCGTTCCTACGCACCAACACGGTGCGCTGATGCGTGCCCTCGTCTGCAAGGAATACGGCCCGGTCGATCTGCTCGAGCTGACGGATCTGCCCGATCCCATCCCCGGCCCGGGGGAAGTCGTGATCGACGTCTCGGTGGCGGCGATGAACTTCCCCGACATCCTCATCATCGAGGGCAAGTATCAAATCCGGCCAGAGCCTCCGTTCTCCCCCGGCTTCGAGGGAACCGGCATGATCTCAGCGGTCGGCGAGGGAGTGACGCTTGAGGTGGGATCACCGGTGGTCGCCGCCGTCACCCACGGTTCATTCGCAGAGAAATGGGTGGTGCCCGCCACCAACGTACTTCCGTTTCCCAACGGGCTAACCGTCGAACAGGCCGCCGGGTTCACCATTGCGTATGGGACGGCGGCGTATGCGTTGCGCTGGCGAGCGCGGCTGTCAAAGGGCGAGACCCTCCTCGTTCTCGGTGCGGCCGGTGGGGTGGGCAGCGCAGCCGTGGAACTTGGCTCCAGGATGGGTGCGACAGTCATCGCGGCGGCTTCGACCGATGAAAAGCTCGCCTTTGCCACCTCCATCGGGGCGGACCACACCATCAACTACTCAGAACAGGACCTCAAGGGGGCCCTGAGGGAGCTCACCGAAGGGCGCGGCGTCGATGTCGTCTATGACCCGGTCGGTGGTGAGCTATCAGAGGCGGCCTTCCGCGCTATTGCGTGGAAGGGCCGTTATCTGGTGATCGGGTTTGCCACAGGGGACATCCCGGCGATCCCGCTCAACCTCCCATTGCTCAAGGGAGCCTCGATCGTCGGCGTCTATTGGGGAGACTGGCTGGCCAAGGAGCCACATCAGGCGGCCGAGATGGTGGCCGACCTGTACCAACTCGCCGCCTCCGGCGAGGTCGATCCCAGGATCAGCGCGGTGTTCCCGTTCGAGGACTTCGCCGACGGATTCGCCGCCCTCGCCGATCGCACCGCCCGGGGCAAGGTGCTGTTGAGAGTGAGCTGAATCTTCGTCTCCCCCTCTTTGCTCCCCCCCCAGGGGGGAGTCCCGACCGTAGGGAGGGGAGGGGGGTCAAGGCACAGTCGCGACCACGGTCTAACCCCCTCCGCCTCGCTTCGATCGGCACTGGCGAGAGAGTCCGAAACCAGACAGGGGTACGGCTTCGCCGAGGAAGATGGTCTCGGACCCCTCGTCCCCCTGAGGGGAGGCAAAGACCTGCAAGAGGAGAGGAAACGAAATTTGAACCTTCTTGTAAGTCTCGCGACCGGTCCGCCGATAGGAACTTAAGAGATTCTTACTAGGAATGCTCATGATTCGTCACTACGTTGCAACGATGAAGGGTATGCAACTTCGAATCGTCGCCGTTGTAGCAGCCCTGGGGCTGCTGGTGGCCGCATGCTCAGCCGGGGAGTCGAGCACGCAGTCGATAACCGACGCCGACCAACTCACCCGGATCGACATCCCCGCCGACTGGGAGTACTACTCCTCCGACGCCATGTCCGACCTTGCCGGCACGCCGTTCGTGGCCGAGGCCGACGGCCTCGAAATGCCCATCATCTCCCGATTCGCATTTGACGCCAACCCGGTCCCGGCCCCTGAGAACCTCCTGGTGCCATCGCTGGCAAACTTCCCCGTTGGCAGCTCCGTGGTTCGCCGCATCACACCACAGGCTCGAGATCACATCAACCGCTATCTGCTCGCCGAGGTCGTGGTCCCCTATCACAGCGCTTCGGCCAACGAAGAGCTCCTCAAGCAAGACATCGACCTGGGGAACGACTTCCAGGGCGTCCAGGTGGGCGTGGTGTACAAGGAGCCCTCGACGGACGCAGACGCCGGGGTGTTGCTGATCTCGGCAACCGACCCCGAGGTCACCATGCTGTTCCAGGTGGCGATCGGGTGTTCCTTCGAGTGCTTCCAAACGTATCAGGCGGACATCAGAGCCGTCATCGACACATGGCTGGTGAATACCCGTGGCTAAAGAAACTGTCTATGAAGGTGTGAAGCTCGAGAAGCGCAGCAAGGCTGCGGCGTTTGACCGGTTGAGGGTGTTTCTCTTGGTCGGGCTCCTTCTCTTCGTCATGGTCGCGTATCAGCTCGCCCCACCGTTTATCGGCTGGAGCGAAGCCCTCGAAATCGCACTCAGCACCGGGATCGGTGTCGTCTTTGCCGGACTCATGGTTTTCGAGGTCGTTCGCCAGCTTCACTACTACCTCTCAGAAAAGTGGGCGGCCTACAACCACTTCTGGAGGCAGAAGGTCTTTGGCGGTGCCGACAAGGCAACCAGGCGGTGGATGAACGATTGGACGCGGTTCCGCATCGCCAGGTTCTTCAAGATCTTCATCTTCCTGATGGCCATTGGAACCGGGGTGATGATCCTCGTCGACGGCATCAGCAATCCAGTCGACGGCTTGCTCGCCATCCCGCGCCTCGTCGGGGAGTACGCCTTCTTCATGGTCTACGGCATCTTCATCGTTGGAATAATGATCCTCCAGTTCGGAGCCATCTTCTGGGTCCTCAGCCGGGGCGGCATCGACGTCGTGTTCCCCGAGGACATCGAGACCCGATTCGACTCGGTGTGGGGTCAGGATCACGTTCTCGATTTGATCAAGGAGAACGTTGCCTTCCTGGAGAAACCGGACGAGATCGAGGCCAAGGGCGGGTACATACCCGGCGGCATCCTTCTCTGGGGCCCACCCGGGACCGGCAAAACCCTGATGGCAGAGGCCATCGCCGGTGAGATCGGCACGCCCTTCGTCTTCGTCGATCCCGGCGCCTTCATCGTGATGTTCATGGGGGTCGGCATCCTCAAGGTCAAGCGCCTGTTCCGGAAGCTCCGCAAACTCTCTCTCCAGCACGGTGGCGTCATCGTGTTCTTCGACGAGGCGGACTCTCTGGGAAGTCGCGGATCCCTTGCCGGCCAGGGGGCCGGGGGCCAGTTCCAGTACGAGGCGGCAGGCGACCTGTTGCAGTGCAACGGTCTCGGCTATATGTCCGACCAGAGCCGCTACCAGGTGCTGGACTCGATGGGTCTGGTCGACCGCTCCGACGCCCCGGAGCTGCCACCGAGGTGGCACGACCGGATCATGATGGGCATGGGCGGAGGAGGCGGTGGCGGCGGCATGGGAACACTGCAGGCGCTGCTCACCGAGATCTCGGGTTTGAAGAAACCCCGTGGCTTGTCGAACAAGTTCCGGCGCGTCGTCGGGGTGAAGCCGAAACCGCCCCCCAAGTACCGCATCCTCATCATGATGGCCACCAACATGCCGAACACGCTCGACGAGGCGCTGCTCAGGCCCGGGCGCATCGATCGCATCTTCAAGGTGGGATATCCCTCGAAGGAAGGCCGTATCGAAACCTTCCTCGGCTACCTCGACAAGGTCAAGCACACGCTCACCGACGAGCAGATCGACCGGCTGGCCACGATGACCCCGTACTACTCGGGGGCAAAGATCAAGGACCTCGTCAACGAGGGTCTGATTCTCGCCATCCGCGACGACCGGGACACGATGAACTGGGACGATGTGTGGCAGGCTCGGTCGCTCAAGGAGCTCGGTCCGCCGGAGGACGTCGAGTACATCGAGCGTGAGCGCAACGCGGTGGCGATTCACGAGGCGGGCCATGCCGTTGCCGCGCATCTGCTGCGATCACACCGCATGATCGATCTGGTCTCCATCGAGAAGCGGGCGACCGCGCTCGGGATGGTTGCTTCGCTCGACATCGAGGACCGGGTCACGCAGTGGAACACCGAGATGGAGATCGATGTCAAGGTCGCCCTCGCTTCGCTCGCCGCAGAGCGGATGTTCTTCGGTGGCGACAGCTCCTCTGGCGTCTCGTCTGACCTGCGCTCGGCGACCAACCTGACCGCCCTGATGGAGGGCGTGTTCGGAATGGGCCCCGGGTTGACCTCGCTTGCCGGTCTGCCGGAGCACGTCATCACCCAGACTCCAGACCCGACCGACAAGGTCGTCGGTCGCATGTCGGACCGCATCGAGAAGCGGCTTCAGGATCTGTACGACGACGTGTATGAGCTGCTCGAGGAGCATCGCGACGATATCGTTCGCCTGGCGCTGGTCCTCGAGGAGAAGAAGACCATCTCCGGTGAAGAGGTGACCGAAATCATGGGCTCGGCGTCCGGGTCGTGGACCGCGCACAAGCCGGAGGGCTTTGCGGCCACCGACCTCGAAAAAATGCGATCCAGCGTCAGTGGCACCGGCCCATCTGGGAACGGCAGCCCCACAGACAGCCGAGGACCGGCGGGCAACGGGGGCACGGTCTCGGGCAATGGCGCTCCGGGCACTGCCGATTCACCAAGTGGCCCTCCAGGAAATGGCGAGGTCGAGCCGATTGCTGAGGGCGCGGCGGAGAGCGACTGATCAGGCGGTAAACCTGCCGGGTGGGGCGACGGTTGCGGTGCACCCAACCACGAGCCGACGACTCGATATATCGTCGCCGAGCCCGATGAGGCTGACCGACTCTTCTCCCGCCACGATGAAATGGACATCATCGCCGAGGGGAACGAGCCGGGTCCCTTGGGTGGGTGAGGAGATTTCGAGCGGAGTCAGCTCGCCGGTGTCGACGTTCCACAGGATCGTTTCACCGGTGTCGCTCCCGTGAAAGACGACGTCGGAGTCGTTGAGCCACCCGGAAATCGTCAGCCCCTCCAGGACGGTGGCATCGCCGCCCGGCACTTGCTGCACGAGGTTTCCTCCCTGGTCAACGAGGTTCAGCCGAAGCACCTCGACGGCGCCCTGGCTGTTGAGTTGCACCGTCACGACCAGCGTTCGCTCCTGGGAGGGTGACGAGCGTGCGAAGATCGGCTGCGGGAAATCCGGCCGATCGGCGTCGTCGGGAAACGCCGACCAGCCCAACTCGCGGTTGTCGGGGTCGATGGCGAATATTGCAAACTGCAGCACGTCGTCCACAACACGGCTGGCCGCCACCAGGAGGAGACCGCCCTGGGATCCGAGCAGAGCGTCCCCGTCCCAACCTTCTGCATCGAACTCGAAGGAAGCGTCCGGGTTGGTTACGTTCAGGATGCGATCGGGCTCACCCTCTCCCATCACGTACACGCTGCCACCGAGCGTCACCCACAGCCCTTCAGGGGTCTCGATCGCCAGATTCAGCCATGTGCCTTCGACCGCATCGACCCCGTAGAGGTTGCCGTCGATCGACATCACCGTGCTGTAGGGAGACTCGAGCGTCGCGGAGGCATCGATGGCCGATGCTTCCTCCAGGTCGACGGCGGTGCGGATGATGATCCCGAGCTTCGGGGTTTCCGATCCTTCGGTCCCCTCAACGATCTGGATGTCCTCTTCGACTGGACCGCTACCACTGCGTGTGACGACCAGGTTGACGACGTCCCCGGGTTGTTTGGCCCCGACCACGGTGGTCAACTGCGCCGGTCCCATCACGGGCACGCCGTCGACCTCGGTGATGATATCCCCCGCTTCGAGCGCGCCACTCGCCGGCCCATCGGTGTCCACCTCCAGGATCTCGGCTCCCTTACCAGTTCCAACGCCGAACAGGCACCGCGGCGACACGAAGCCTTCGGCAACCGGGACCGTGCCGATGATCTCTTCGGGAATAGACAATGGCGGGGTCTCGCGACCGCTGCCGCCGCACGCCGACGCCAGGACTGCAAACACCACCATGATGACCGCAGCAGAGCGTCGCATGACAGGAGGCTATTGCATTGACTCGCATAACTGCCGCCTGCGGCGGGCAGTCCCGGCCTCCCAAGCGTGGTCCCGCATCCTCACTCGGATACCCCCCTAATACCGCCGAGGGGGCGATCGGTTCTCGGCCAGCGGGTCCTCGGTAGGGTCAGCAGCGGCGCCGCGAAACCGGAGGAAGCAGCATGGCGACCAGGAAGAAGACGAGCGTTCCCGAGGACAAGCTCGAGCTCTACGAACGGCTGCTGGACGCCGCAGGGATCGACTCCAAGTCGAACTTCGGGTCGGCGTACACCGCGGTGAACGGGAACATGTATTCGATGATCTCCAAATACGGGCTGGTCGGCATCCGGCTCCCCAAGGACGAGCGAGAGGCCTTCATCGTCGAATACGACACTGAGATGTTTCGCGCCGACCCGGATTGGCCGCCGTCCAGGGAGATGGTGGCGGTACCCGACGAGCTGCTCCAAAACACCAAGGCCCTCTCCCCGTACATGAAGCGCAGCTACGAGTACACCCGGACCCTCAAGCCGAAGCCGACCAAGAAGCCGACCAAGAAGAAGAAGCCATGATCGGCATCCTCGGTGCGATGACCGAGGAGGTGCGCCTCATCGGCACCCGCCTCGACGACAGCGCATCGAGCCAGGTGGGCGGACGCGACTACCAGATCGGCCGACTCGGCACCCGAAAGGTTGTGCTTGCCATTTCCGGCTTTGGCAAGGTGGCGGCGGCATCGACGGTCACCACCATGCTCGACCGGTTCGACCCGGAAGCGATCCTGTTCACCGGCGTTGCCGGCGCCCTCGACCCTGGGGTCAAGCGCGGGGCTGTCGTCGTCGCCGACGAACTCATCCAGCACGACTTCGATGCCAGCCCCATCGTGCCCCGATTCGTCATTCCGTCGCTCCAAGTCGATCGGATTCCGACGGACCCGGCCTGGACAAAGCGCCTCGCGGCTGCGGCGCCGAGTGCGCCAGGCGCTGCGGTGCATCGCGGCCTGGTGCTCTCCGGGGACCGATTCATCAGCAGCGACGCCGCCAGGTCTGAGCTGCGCTCGCTGTTCCCCAATGCCCTGGCCGTCGAGATGGAGGGGGCCGCCGTCGCCCAGGTGTGTGCGGAGCGCAAGGTCCCATTTGCGGTGGTCAGGGTGATCTCCGACACCGCAGATGACCACGCCGGTGCCGACTTCCTCGACTTCGTCGAGCACCAGGCGGCCCCGCTGCTCGCCGGGATCGTGGCCGAGGCGTTACACGACTGAGCCCTAGGCGAAGTGTTCGATGGAGGGGCCACCATCGTTGTATGGGGCCAGGGCGCCGAGGAACTCAGGGCCGCGCGATGTCTGCCATGCCTCATGGGCCTCTACCGAATCCCAATTGGCCGTGATCAGGAACTTGTTCGGGTCCTCGACCCCTCTCCGCAGCTTGAGCCCGTTGAACCCCTCGACGTCCTCCAGCAACCCACCGACGCCGTCGAGGGCGGCCAGGAAGGCGTCGGGATCCGTCGCCTGAAAGTAGATCGTCGCCATCACCATGTCCATCCCTCCTGTGTCATGCGTTCAACGAGCCTACGACGCTATGGCGACCCAGACGACGACGGCAGATGCCACCCACCAGGATGGCTGCCTGGAACCCGTTGAGCGCCGAGTCGTCGAAGATGGTCGCAACCTCAGCCTGCACCTCAGGCGGAGCGGCGGTCAACTGCTCCTCGAATGCCGCCCGGTCTGCTGCGGTGAACCCGCTATCGAGGGCCTCTTCGATCGCCTGCTTGTCCGATTCGGGGATCACCGCGCTCTCCTGTATCTGATCGTCGATCGAAAACAAAGCAACGCTGAGGATGACGGTGCCGATCACCGCGGTACCCATTGCCATGCCCAGGTTCTGCGCCGTTCCTTGCAGACCCGATGCCTCGCTGGCCTCCGCCACGGGGCGCAGCTCGACCGGATCTTCGAGATGCACCAGGCTGTGAACGCGCTGACACCGCGCTCGACTCGGGAACCTCGGGTCGGCAGGGAAGCGTCTGAGATGTCAGTCGTATCCGCTCATAGCGACGTCACAGCATCGAACATGGAGAATGATGAACCGACGAGCCATGACCGTGTTGGCATTGGTCCTTGCGCTCACCGCAGCCGCCTGCGCCGCCGAGGTCGACAGCGGTGAGTCGGTGCTCGCGGGCTCGTGGCAGCTCGAGTCCGGGACTTTGCACGACGCGCCGATTCCCCAGGTCTCCGGCTACCGCATCACCTTCACCAGCGAGGGATCGACCTTCACCGGAACCGCGGCGTGCAACCGCTACGGAGGCTTGTTCGGTGTCGAGGCTTTTGCCATGACGGTGCAGGAGCTCGTGGTCACCGAGATGGCGTGCGAACCGGCCGTCATGGAGTCCGAGCAGGCATATCTCACTGCCCTTGATCTCGTTGACCTTGCCGGGCGGGAGGACGGTGCGCTCGTTCTCACCGGGCGCGGTGTCGAGCTTCGCTTCATCGCGTTGCCCCCTGTTCCGACCGCGGCCCTGATCGGCACGGTGTGGGTGCTCGAAAGCCTGGTCGACGGCGACGTGGTGAGCTCCGCGGTCGGCGACGATCTCACCTTTGAGCTCAACGACGACGGCACCCTGGTGGCCTTGACGGGATGCCGCACCCTGACCGGCAGCTACGTGGTTGTCGGTGACGAGATCGAAACACCGCAGCTCGGAGCCGAGGGTGAATGCACCGCCGATCTCGTACGCCAGGACGGGCATGTCGTCGGGGTCTTCGAGGGTGGATTCACCACCGACATCGACGGCGACCGGCTCACGCTGACCGCAGCCGGCGAGCAGGGCCTGGTATACCGGGCGGGCTAACCCGTCGTACGTGCCTGAAAGGACCGCGAGCCGCGCCTGGCACGACCTGCGAGTCACCAGGCCACTTCCGGATCCGCCTCACAACTACATTTCGACGAGTAGCACTCTCCTAGTGGGCGAAGCCGCTCTGCTCGGCTGACTTCATCGGCGGGTTTGCCGCCAGAGCGTCGACCGCGGAACGGAGATCGTTGATCAGGGAGTCGGCGAGATCCATGGTGAACCCTTCTCTCACCACGATTCGCAGGAGGGCAACTTCGGTTGCGTTTTCTGGCATCGTGTATGCGGGAACCTGCCAGCCGTGGTATCGCAGCCGGTCCGAGACGTCATAGACGGTGTAGGGCACATCGGCGGTGATCTCGAAGGTCAGGACCGGAATGTCGGTTCCGTCGCTGATGATCGAGAACGGCCCAATCTCGGCGATCCGAGACGACAGCGACGTGGCCGTGTCTCGTAGCGCCTGCATCACCCGGGTGTAGCCCGACCGGCCGAGGCGGATGAAGTTGTAGTACTGGCCGACGATCTGGTTGCCCGGCCTGGAGAAGTTGAGGGTGAACGTCGGCATGTCACCGCCCAGGTAGTTCACGTGGAAGATGAGCTCCTCCGGGAGGTCGTCTGCGCTGTGCCACACCACGAAGCCCACACCCGGGTAGACGAGCCCGTATTTGTGCCCAGAGACGTTGATCGATCGCACGTTGGGCAACCGGAAGTCCCACTCCAGATCTGGCTGCAGGAACGGAGCAACGAATCCGCCGGACGCCGCGTCGACATGGACCGGCACCTCGAGCCCGTTTGCCTCGTTGTTGGCAACGACGGCGTCGTGGATCTCCTTGATCGGCTCGTACTCCCCGGTATAGGTGGTGCCGAGGATGGCAATAACGCCAATCGTGTTCTCATCGATTCGCGCCACCGCTTCCTCGGCGGTGATCACGTATCTGCCGTGCTCGACCGGCACGTAGCGGGGCTCGACATCCCAGTAACGGCAAAACTTCTCCCAAACGACCTGGACGTTGGAGCCAAGGACCATATTTGGCTTCGATCCGTCCTCCCCGGCAGCCTCACGGCGTTTGCGCCATTGCCATTTCATCGCCAAGCCGCCAAGCATGACGGCCTCTGAGGAACCGGTCGTGGAGACGCCGATCGCATCGCCCTCGGCCGGGGCATGGAACAGGTCGGCGACGATGTTGACGCACCGGGTCTCGATCTCGGCAGTCATCGGATACTCGTCCTTGTCGATCATGTTCTTGTCGAATGCTTCGGCCATGAGCTTCTCAGCCTCGGGCTCCATCCACGTGGTGACAAACGTCGCCAGATTCAGCCGGGCATTGCCATCGAGCATCAACTCGTCATGAATGAGGCGCTCCGTCACCTCAGCAACGGCCCCGTGCTCGGGGATCCGGTACTTCGGCATCGAACCAACCTCCAACCGATGCGTGTAGGCCGGTGCAACCACCTCGTCGACGATCTCACTCGCAGTCAGCTTCTTGATCACCACGGACAATCACCCTCCTTGGGAGTCGATTGAGCTGCTCGTAGTATCGCATCGTGGAGATTCCCCCGGACTGGGTTGTTGTCGAAGAGCGCCGGGTCGGCCCGTTTGTGACATCGATGGTGCTGCGTCGTCCCGATAGCACCGAGGTCGAGTGGTCGGCCTGGCATCACCGCAAGGGGCTCGGTGTCATCGACCGGTCCGCGCAGCCCAGCCCAGGGAAGGTCGAATGGTGGGCACCACGGCAGCGAGGGTGGTGGATCGCGGCGCTTTTCATGGTGGGTTCCGCCAGCTTCGCCGCTGGGTCCTTCCCACCCACGGCGTCCTGGCTGGGCGACGCCGCCGGCTGGGTCTTCTTCGTCGGCTCGATCTTCTTCACTACCGCGGCCTACCTGCAGTACTACGAGGTAACCAACGAAGGCGACGATCTCCACGGCGAGCGGCGCACCAACCGACTGTTCGGGGTCCGCTCCGGCTCCATCGGCTGGTGGGCAACGAGTGTGCAGCTCGGCGGCACGCTCTTCTTCAACCTGAGCACGCTCAATGCCCTTCGCGACCTGTCGACCCGACAAGAAGAAGCGCTGGTGTGGGCACCGGACTTACTCGGCTCGATCAGCTTCCTGGTGGCCAGCGGTCTGGCGCTCGGCGAGGTGTGTCACCGGTTGTGGTGCTGGAACCCGGGCAGCCTGCTGTGGAGGATCGCCATCATCAACCTCGCCGGGTCGGTCGCCTTCGGCGTCTCCGCCATCGCCGCTCGCATCGTGCCCCAGACCGGCGAGGTGGCCAACGCCACCGTCGCCAACTCGTTCACCTTCATCGGTGCCGTCCTGTTCTTCGTCGGAGCCCTGCTCTTGATCCCGGCTACGTCCACGGCGCAACCCACGTCTCGACAAACGTGACCGCACCGGTCGGGTAGCCTGACCACGTGAGCTTGAACCACCTCTACCGGGTGACGCGGCGGACCTTTCTCACCGAGGTCAGCCGCGGCGTCTTCGCCATCGCCATCCTCGGCACCGGAGTGGTCGCCTGCACCACCACCAGTGGGGATTCGAGCACCACGTCTGGCGACGTGCCTCCCACCGAAGGGACAGACCCAACGACCTCGACCACGGCCGAGGAGACGACTACCAGCGAAGCCGCTGTCGCCGACGGCGGCGTCACGGTGCAGCCGGTCACGCTCGGAGGTGTCTCGGCATACGTGCTGGTGCGGGGCGCAGAGGCCGTCATCGTCGACACCGGCAACCCGGGGGATGTCGACGACATCGAGGCCGGATTGAGCGAGGTTGGCCTGAACTGGGGCCACGTTGGAAACGTCATACTCACCCACCGCCACCCGGATCACGTCGGCAGCCTGGGCCCGGTGATGGAGAACGCCAGCGAGGCGTCTGTCTACGCCGGCGAGGCCGACATCCCCGCCATCAACGCACCCCGCCCCCTTGTCCCGGTCGGTGACGGCGACACGGTCTTCGGTCTCCCCATCATCGACACACCCGGCCATACCGAAGGATCGATCAGCGTGTTCGACCCCATCGCCAAGATCCTCGTAGTGGGCGACGCCATGAACGGCGCCGGGGGCGGTGTACCCGGAGACGCCGGCGGTGTTGCCGGAGCGAATCCCCGTTTCAGCACCGACATGGACCAGGCCGCCGAGTCGATCAAGAAGCTGGCCGAACTCGACTTCGACTCGGTTTATTTCGGTCACGGCCAGCCCCTCGAAGGCGGCGCCGCGGCAGCGGTCGCCGAGCTCGCAGCCACGCTGTAGCGCGGCGACGACGAGCCCCGGCCCCCCTTCGCTTTGGCTCGGGACTCGCCGTCGGTGGGATCGAGCTACTCGGCCGCCGGAGTCTCCGCTTCGACGACTCCGACCAGGTTTCCTGCCGGATCGGTGAACAGACCGAAGGCGACCATTCCGGGGACCACCGTTCGCGGAACGACGGTGGTTCCACCCGCACCCTCGGCCTTGCCAAGGTGCTCTTCGACACTATCGACCTGGATGTAGATGGTCTGGTACTGCGGCATGTTCTCGTTGCCCTGACCGATGGCACCGCCGATGCCGGTCTCTTCCTCCGTGGTCATGTTGTAGGCATCGAATCCGGGGCTGGGCGCGAGGCTCCAGCCGAAGAGCTCGCCGTAGAAGGCGGCCAGCTTGTCACCGTCGGGTCCCATCAGCTCCCAGTGAACGATCTTGTGCTCTGCCATGTGAGGCTCCTTCCGTGCGCCGGGACGATCCCGGCTCACCCGTACAACGAACGGCACCGACGGTTTTCGACATTGTATCCGAGGTCAATCGTCGACTAGCAGAAGAGCTCGATGTCGACCCCGAGGAAGACGGCCTCCTCTGCAATCGGATCGCACCCTTCGGCGAGGTCCGGGATATCGGACACCAATTCCTCGAACGCTGCAAAGTTGTCGGCCGCGGCGGCCGCGTTCAGAATCGCTTGCTTCTCGTCGACCAGGAGACCGAAGATCCCGACGAGGTTGTCGTGGAGGGTCTGCAGGGAGGGAGGAGGGTTGAGTCGAATAACCTCCTCGTAGCTGACCGCGACGCCGGTCAAGAGCAGGTCGAGTGCCGCGGTAACGGCGGGTCCATCGAACTCGCCTCCGGAGAAGGCGGCCTCGACGGCGGGATCGTCGAACACCTCCTCGAAGACGGCCTCGAGATTGCTCGTGGCCGCCTCGACCGCCCGAAAATAGGCTTCCTCCTCTGCGGTGGCCTCCCTGCCGGCCTGGAGCGGCGACCCGGCGAGTGTGCCAAGAAACGCCGCGTAGAAGGCATTGGGATCGGGAACGGCGACGGCCACGGTCGCCGGGTATCCGCCGCCGTCACGGGCGGTTCGGCCGTCGTCGGCGCCACCCTCTACGACGAGGATCGTCATCTCCTCGGTCGAGACGTGGTCTTCCCCGGCGGCGACCGCGGCGGCGAGCTCGTCCCAGAATTGGTAGAAGCCGCTGGTGACGGCAGGGAACGTGCGCACCATCTGGCTCAGATAGACGATGGCATCGCTCTGTTCGGCTTCGTCGAGCAGCCGCTGGTAGTAACTCGGCACCGGCACGAAGTTGGTCGCATCCAGCGGAACCAGCGTGACCGGCACACCGGAGGCGATGACGTCGGCGGCGGCGGGCACGTCGATCCAGACGTTCCATTCAGCGTTGGCATCGAAGACGTTGCCGGGGGCATCGACGGCTCCGCCCATGATCACGATTCGATCCAGGTTGTCGGCAAGTTCGGGATGGCGGTCCAGGGCCCTGGCTACGTTGGTCAACGGGGCGACGGCGTAGAGCACGACCGGGCGCCCGGCCTCTGCGGCCGCCTTGGCGATCAAGTCCGGACCGGACAAGTCTGACGGCGTGGCCGTTGACTCGGGCAAGCCGAAGGTGAGGTTCTGGCTGCCGACGAGGAAATCCTCCGGCCACTCCCTGGCGTCGTCGGGGACCTCGGAATCGCACGCTACCGGGATGTTCTCCGCATCGAACATGGCCAGAATCCCCAGCGTCACATCGATACCGAGGTCACAACCCGCCTCACCTGTCACCGGCAACGAGATGGCGATCACCGCGACGTCCGGATGTGACAGCAGATACATCAGCCCGCCAACGTCCGAGACGGTCGGGCTGTAGTCCACGATGACCGGCGTCTGCCCGGCCTCGGCTGCCTGCGTCGTCGAGCTCGTGGTCGAAGTCTCGGTCGCCGCGGTGGTGGTCGTCGTGGTCTCCACCTCACTCGAATCGCAGGCGGCCAGAACCAGGGCAAGGGTGACCGCCACGGCGGCAAGTATCGGTGAAGGCCTCATCTGAGCGGGGAGCGTACCAACGTGCCGATACGGCGGGCAGACAACAAACGCCGTTCCCTGTCGACAATCGCATCGAGTACATTCCGCTGAAGAAGCAAGGAGATGCGGCGTGCCCAACATCAGCTATCCGGACCTGGATGAGCTCGACCCGGCCGATCGTGAGATCGTCGAGTACGGCAGAACCCACTCGACACCCCGCCCGGAGAGCCAGGCCATCCGCTCCCACGTGCCGGCCGTACTGCACGCCTTCACCCGGGCATGGCGCACCACCTTCCTCGACGGGGTCCTCGACCATCAGCTCAAGGAGCTGTGCCGGGTGTATGTGTCACAGTCGATCGAGTGCGACTACTGAGGGGCACAGCGGTCCGTCCAGGCTGGACGGCAGGGGCTCACCGAAGAGGATTACACCGACCTGCTCAAGTTCGAGACCTCGGACCGGTACAGCGAGCGGGAGAAGACGGCCCTCCGCTACACCAGCGCCATCATCTGGAACTCGGAGATCGCAGACGACGAGCTGTGGGGCCAGCTCCACGAGCACTTCACCGAGCAAGAGCTCGTCGAGCTCGGCTTCTTCATCGCGCTGACCAGCGGGCAGCAGCGGTGGATCAAGACGCTCGGCATCGGTCACAACGAAGTGCTCGGCGATACCGATATCGGCCTCGCCGAGCCGATAGGCGGCTGACCGAATCGCTCTTGGGTCTCGTCATCCGGTATACCGGACCGCAGGACGCAGCAAGGAGACACCCGTGGAGCTCGACGGCCAGACCATTGACCCCAAAACGTGGCTGGTGGCGGCGGGGAGACCGACCCAACCCGGTGAACCGCTCAACCCACCGATTGTGCCGGCATCGAACTTTCTCCTCGGCAAGGGGGCTGTCTATGCACGGGAGACCGGGACACCGACCTGGGCAGCACTCGAGGAGCTCGTCGGCGGCTTGGAAGGCGGACGGTCGGTGGCGTTCTCCTCCGGCATGGCTGCGGTGGCGGCGGTGTTCCAGCAGCTCCCCGCCGGGGCGCGGATGGTGCTGCCACCCGACTGTTACCTGGGGGTGATCGGGCTGGCCATGGACGGCGCAGCCCGCGGGATGTGGACCGTCGACCTGCTTGATGTGGATGACACCGAGGCATGGGTCGATGCCGCCGCTACCGCCGATCTGATCTGGCTGGAATCGCCGTCCAATCCGATGCTCACGGTTGCCGACCTCGAAGCGATCTGTGCCGCTCCTCGGAAGCCGGGATCGATCCTTGGTGTCGACAACACCTTCGCCACCCCGCTCAACCAGCAACCGCTCGACCTGGGGGCGGACCTGTCGATGCAGTCGGCAACCAAGTTCATCGGCGGCCACTCCGACCTGCTGACCGGCGTGGTCACCACGCGAGACGACGGGCTGCTGGGACGCCTGCGTGAAACGCGCCTCCGCACCGGGGCGACACCGGGTGCGCTCGAGGCCTTCCTCGCTCTTCGCGGTGCCCGCACCATGGCGCTGCGGTTCGCCCAGGCCCAGGCGACGGCGGGCACCCTGGCCAAGCGCCTGCAAGAACATCGGGCGGTCGACCTGGTCCGCTACCCGGGCCTGGAATCACACCCAACCCACGACGTCGCTGCAAGCCAGCTCGGGGGCTATGGCACCATCATCTCGTTCGACGTCGCCGGCGGAGCCGAGGCGGCCGACCGGGCGTGCGGCAAGATCCAACTCATCAGCCATGCCACCAGCCTTGGATCGGTCGATTCGACGATGGAGCGACGCGCCGGTCAGCCCGGGCAGGAGCACATCCCACCGGGAATGATCCGGCTCAGCGTCGGCATCGAGGACGTCGACGATCTGTGGCGGGACCTCGACCAGGCGCTCGGCTAGTCGGGTGCTGAACAATGACGAGTGCTACGGGCCGCCGCCTGCCCAAGGGTCACGGTGAACCCGTCTTCTCCCGAGAGCGACGGCCCGCCGAAGGATTGCTCAGCACCCTCCTAAGCGTCGACCCGCTCTCTTGGTGCCGTCACCGGCGCCTCTGTAGAGCCGGCCAACACCTCTACGAGCACTCCGATGCCGAACACGACCACTGCGGTGAGCAACACCGAAAGGCCGCTCGGTGACGGCCCAAAGATGATGTACGCCAAACCGAGCAGGACGACGATCACCTGAATGGTTCGCTTCCAGTCGGCGAGGAACGTGGCGAACTCGCTCGGCTCTTCCTCCGGGGCCCGCCGCCGGCCGTCAATTCCTGCAATGGCCGACGACTTCAAGCTCTGCGCCCGGGGTGACGGCCCATTGACCCAGGCGAAGAAGCCGATGATGAGCGCCAACACGATCAACGCCCAGGTAGCCGCTCGAATCCCAGCGGTCGCGATGTCAAAGACGGCATCGCCGGCCTCCCGCGCCACTTCCTCGCTGATATTGCCGAGCAGCGTGCTCTCCGTAACCCGCAACAAGACGAGCCCGAGCAGGCCGACCAACGCGGTGCCGAAGGCGAGAAACGCCACCATCCAGCGGCTGTTGGGGTACGCCCAGATGGCGCCAATCACCAGCAGCAAGGCCAGCAACGGCAGCACCCAGGCGATGGTGCTGATCGCTTGGACGACGGTCTGTGCGGCGGCGAGATCCTCGCTCTCGTAGATGACGATCGAGCCCAGATCGGCATCGATGTCCGGCAGATTGATACCGCGGTTGTCCTCGAGCCGATCGGTGACCACAACGACGATCTCATTGAGGTCGATCTTCACCTGCCCGCCCTCGCTGACCAGGGCGGCATCGTTGCCGGTCAGCACCGCGTCAGCCACGGTGTGGGTGGCGCGCAGCGCAGTCTCCCATGCGACGACGAAGGCATCGCTTTCTACGACCTCTACGGTGACCGTCTGCACCACCTCACGGATGGCGGCGTTGATCGGGATCGCCAGCACGCCGAGCCCATCGGGCAGGCCATCTGAGATGAAAGCCTGCACCTCTTCGGCCTCGACGACGCCATCGGCGACTCGGACGGATACCGCGGTAATGACCGCGACATCCTCGGCAAGCGGGGCGAAGGTCTCAACAAACTGGTCTTCGTTCTCGAGCGTCGTCTTAAGCCATACGGCCTCGACCGACAGGACGAGCACGATCATGGCGAAAATCGCGAGCACAACGCCAAGGATCTTCCTCCACATCGGGCCCGACTTCTCTGCGACCGGGTCCGGCTGTGACGTCGCTGCAGCGCCAGCCACCAGATCGCTCCCCTCAGTCAGATCCACTACATCGCCCGTATCGGCCTTCACATCTTCGGCCATTTGGTCCTCCCTGTCCGACCACAAATAGTAGTCATGGCAGCGATGCTGGAACCTTGGCCGGCCTCGTTGGGCGGATACCCGTCAATTCGGAACGCCCCAGCCCTCCGGGCCGTTGAAGTCTCCATGAACCGATTCGCCCTGTTGTTAGGGGCTGTGGCGCTCGCCGGGCTCACGGCGTGGGCATTCTCTTCGCCGACTATTTCGGTGGGAACGGCGGGAGTGCGGGTCGATCCCGGCGGTGTGTACAACCCGGTGACCGCCGGGGAGACCCTCCCCGATGGCTTCCGCCAGCTCCTTCCCCGCGACGCCATTCTCCCGATCTATGACCCGGAGTTTGCCGCTGCCGGCGCCGTCGCCTGGCCGGGTGGCACCCAGGTCATCGGGGTGTCCTCTGGCGGCGAGGCCAAGGCGTATCCGGTCAGCTTCCTCAACCGGCGTGAGATGGTGATCGACTCGATCAACGGGATCCCGATCCTGGTCACCTGGTGACCGCTGTGTGCAACGGCGTTGGTCCATCGCCGAGACTTTGAGGGGGAGACCCTGGTCTTTGGCGTGCACGGCGCCCTGTGGGGCAACGCAATGACCTGGTGGGATCACGACACCGGAAGCATCTGGAGCCAGCCCCTCGGTGAGGCGATCGCCGGTCCTCGCAAAGGCGCTCGGCTCGAGGCCTTCCCGGTGTCGTTCACGACTTGGGACGCATGGCGGGACGCCCATCCGGACACGGTTGCCCTGGACGTGCCGGCAGGTCTCAGCGGCTTCGACCTCGAGGAGCTGGTGATCGTGGTCGAGCTCGGCTCCGAGGCCGTCGCCTACCCCGTACCCGAGCTACAGCGCCGCGGTGTGATCAACGATGTGGTTGCCGGCCTCGAGATCGCGGTAGTCAGCGATCCCGATGACCCGCAGCGGTGGAGCGTGCTGTCCCGCCGGTTGGACGATGAGATCGTGGAGCTGGTGGTTCGTGACGGCCTCCTCCTCGACGTGGGGACGGGCTCGGTGTGGGACCCGGTACGAGGCCTGGGTCGCGAAGGACCGCTCGCCGACGAGGTCCTCGACTCGCTCCCCGGCTTCACCTCCTTTCCCGACGACTTCGACACGTTCTGGCCGGACGGCCGCATTTGGCAGCCATGACCCAGATCACGCGCACGCTCCGCTACGACCGCATCACCTGGCAGGCATACGACACGCAAACCGGGCTCGGTTGGGCGTTTACGGTGGCGATCGGCGCCTACGCCATCCTGGCCTTCGACCGTTTCGGTGTTCAGGGAGTGATCGAGCCCCGGGCGACGGTGCGGCTGCTGCTCACCGGCTTCTATGGCTGGCTGTGGCTGGCTGGGGCGGCGTGGCTGATTGGAAGATTCGTCTTCGGAGGCGAAGCGCGGTTTAGCACCGTGTTTCGACTGTACGGGTATGCCCATCTACCCCTGGTGGTGCTGGCGGTGACGATCCAGGTCGTGTCGGTGGCGCTCCGTATCTCAGGCCCGCCGTTCCTCCTCGCCGTGTTCGTCGGGATGGTGTGGATGCCGGCGCTCCTGGTTGCGGCGACGAGCCAGGCCTTTGGGATCGACCGTCGCCGTGCCCTCGCCGTTGCGTTGGTGCCGTATCTGATCTGGGTCCTGGTGGTGGGTCGGTCGCTGTATACCCAGATCGGGCATCTGTTGTGAGCGCCGCCGCCGGTTGGGATCGGCCCTAGTCTGGGCGGGATGCAGATTCAGATCTCGGACGCAGCGCTCGATCTCGCCCGCAAGAAGGGCGGGATGGTCGCTCTCGATTTCATCACCCCGGTCGGCTGAGGGAAGCCGGCTGAGGTGTCGGTCGACACCAACACGACGGGCAAGAACCTCGACCCGTACCGGCGGGTGCGCCAGGATGATGTCGAGTTCCTGGTGCCGCGCAACCTGCAACGCTGGGCGGCCGATCTCACCGTGGATGCCAAGCGAACGGTCCTGGGCACGACCCGGTTCGTGGTCCAGGCCGGGCACGCCCACGGCCCCGGCTGAAGCCACGGCTGAGCCCCGGTCGGGGCTCCTCAGGCGGTTGTCACCGAATACAGCGGGCCGTGCCCGGGCACGATAATGGTGGCGAGCCCGAGCACCCTCGCTCGGTGCTCTTCCAGCAGGTCCGGGTCGGTAGCGAGGCGATCCTCACCGGCGCCCTCGAAAACCCACAGGTGCGTCAGGGCGGCCGCTCCGTCGTCCGTTTCGACCAGGGTGGTGATGTCTTGCGGTGTATGCCCGGGGGTCTCCAGCAGACGCACTCCTGCGGAGAGTTCGACGCCCTCGGCGGGGCGCGGGGTCCACTGATCGTTGTGGTAGATCGCCCAGTGGTCGTGGATCCGCACGTTTGGAAAGAGCGCGATGTTGATGGTGTGGTCGGGGTGGTGGTGGGAGATGATGACGTCGGTGACCTCTTCGACCGACACGCCAAGATCGGCCAGCGGCTCGAGAATCGAGGCTCGGGTCGGCACCATGCCGGGATCGACGACTGCAACGAGATCACCGTCGCGGATCAGGCTCACCGTGCTGGCGACACCGTCGCCGCCGTATCCGTCGAAGAGCACATCGAGTTTCGCCACCTGGCTCCTCCCCGCTGGTCAAGAGCCGCTTCAGCGGCCCCGGTGACACCGTAGCCGACCGAAGTGGGACTTATTGCGGCCTCCGCGACGTTGTCTTGCTCATGCGCATCACACGCGGCCTGGTCTTGGTGGCAGCGATCGCGGTCGTGGCGGCGTCTTGTGCCTCCGACGACGCCGGCCCGACATCGACCGACTCGCCTACCACCACATCCGGGGCTGACTCGACTGTGGCGGACGCTACGACCGCGGCACCGGTCGCCGGCGGCCCCGTCGAAGGCGATCTCACCTTCACCATTGCCGAGGGATACACGGCGACGGCGATCGCCGACGGTGTCAAACCCGACCTGGAGCTCGCTCCTGACGGCACGCCCGGCATCACCTACCTCCTCGAGGACCTGGAGGGCTTCATCGAGTACGCCGACGCCGCCTCGGATTGGACACCGCAGCGGGTAGTCGACGGCTACCTCTACGGGCCCATCGGCCTGGCCTACACCCCCGAAGGCGAGCCGCGCATTGCCTATCACGATCACCAGGACACTTCGTTCAACCAGGACCTGGGCGACCTCACCTACGCCACACAGACCGACGGCACCTGGACGGTCGAGTCCATCAACAACGATGGCCACGACGGCTGGGACAGCACGATCGCTATCGGTCCCGACGGCGTGGTCCGGGCGGCAGGGATCGACCCGGAGCAGTTCGGCAGCACCGTCGGGGTCGAGTATTACGAGCTTGGCGGGGGTGCCTGGACGGTGACCGAGATCGGCTCGGGCCCGGTCGCCTACGAGTTCAACGTGTCCCTGGCCGTCGACCCGGAGGGGAACCCGGCGCTCACCTATTACGACACAACCAACACGGACCTCAAGTACGCCACTCGCACCGACGGGACCTGGTCGATCGACACCGTCGATTCCGACGGCGATGTCGGCCGGTACTCGTCGCTCACTTTCGACAGCGCAGGCACCCCGCACATCAGCTATCTCCGGCTGGACACGCCGACGACGGGGAGGGTTCGCTACGCCACGCTCGACGGTGGCGCCTGGACCACGAGCGACGTTGCGACGCTCGACGACCTGCGCACCGGCTTCACCGGGACCCGGCGCAACACCGCCATCGCCGTCGACCAGTCAGGGGTACCCCACGTGGTGTACTCGGATGAGAGCGTCGTCAAGCGAGCCGTAGCCAGTGGCGATACCTGGGAGACCTCGACGGTCGTCTCCGCCGGTGACCGCCCCCTGGGCCAGCTGGTCAGCTTCCGGCTCGGCGATGATGGAACCCTGCACCTCGCCATCTTCGAGGTGACTCAGGAGAGCCCCCTGGTCGGCGTGGTTGCCTACATCACCGAGTCCTGAACGCCTGCCTCCAAGGCTCAGAAACGCCTCGGTCAACGGATCCCGGTGTCGTAGCCGAAATCGACGACGGCGGTGACATCAGACTCGACCGCAACCTCGACGGGGCCGGGGGTGCCGAGCAGCCCCTCGAAGGGCAGCGGCTCGACGATATAGGAACCCGGCGGGAGGGTGGCGAAGTACCTGCCGAGGTCGTCGGTGATCGCTCGGGAGATCGTGCCGGAACCCTGTTGTGATATCTGGATGACGGCCCCGACGACCGGCTGATCCTCGCAAGCGGGGTCCGGGGGATCCCTTTCCACCGGGCACTGCGGGCCCGCGGTCACCGTCCCCTCGATGAATCCGAACCGCTCCGGCACTGCGAAATCGCTGATGGTGAAGGCCATCCCCCCGTCGACCGCGACCGCCTCGGTATCGATGATGACATCGGTCGGATACCCGAGCGTCTCGTCGTAGCTCACCGCGACATCGATTCCGGCGTCCACGGCACCGGAGATGAGGTCGAAGGCGTCCTTCATGACGGCGATGGGGCCGTCACCGCTCACCGGGTGCCCCTCGCGCACTTCGACGGGGAACGGTCCTCGTGACTCTGGCGGGCACTCGCAATGCACGGTGACATCGAAGTCGTAGTCCGGCAGCCCGGCCGCCTGCCACCTGGCGAGGGCGTCTTCCAGCTGCTCTCGGTCGCCATCGGACGGGGGCGGCTCGATGGGCTCGATTGGACCAACCAGATCCACCGTTGCCACCAGAGTGAGCTGGCTCGGCAGATCCTCGTCGACGAGGTTGACGGCCTCAATCCGGAGCCAGCGCGGATACCCGAGCTCGGGATCCATACGGACATCGACGGCAACGATCCCATCCTCGATGGCCTCGCCGGGGGTGGTGAATAGCAATACGAGGTCGTCGATGAGGCGATCGATCGACAGGGGTGTCAACGTCTCAGCTTCGGCGGCCTCGTCGAGCGGCCTCGACGAAACGCCCCTCCCCTCCCGAACCTCGACCTCGTAGGTGCCGACGAGTGGGCAGTTGCATTCGAGGCGGACGATGTAGCGATAGTCATCGAGACCGAGGGCGTCCCACGTGGCCCGAGACCCAAGCAGCTCTTCGAGGCTCTGCACGATGGGCATGGCGGCGAGGTCGGAGAGCTCGAGCTCGATATCGGGGGTGCCGTCGCCATCGAGGTCGATGATGACCCGCGTTGGATACCCGAGCTCAGGATCGTATTCGACCTCTACGTTCGCCCCGTCTCGGATCGAATCTTCGATCGTGTCGAAGACGTCTTCGACCGTCTGGCCGCCCGGCGATGCCAGCGACACGAGCTCGTTCTCGTGGACGGCGAGCAGCCGCGCTGATGCCCTGACGGTGTAATCGGCGGGTGCGCCGGCCTGCCACCGGCTGCGCGCGGTGGCGAGGGCATCGAGCTGCTCCTCTGCAGCCGAC
>Ga0255057_10000215_pt1 | contig 32439 bp, 30 predicted proteins | sample Cases_109_6_MG_FD_189022 | JGI IMG/M metagenome (GOLD analysis project Ga0255057, IMG submission 189022) | Seawater microbial communities from Amundsen Gulf, Northwest Territories, Canada - Cases_109_6 | ecosystem: Environmental > Aquatic > Marine > Gulf | place: Canada: Northwest Territories... | reverse complement strand
TCATTCCAGAAAACGGATAAAACCGATTTGCACGTGCAGTAATTTCAACACCCGGGAAACGGTGACGATTTACAGAAAACTTAGCGACTTCATTTTCATTTAAATTTAATTTTAAAGGTATTGTTTCGAAAGACTGCTTGCGTTTTACATCTTCAAAAAACTTCTTTAAGTGGTGCTCTTCTAGTTCTATATATTCTCCGAGACGTTTAACGACTTGCTCGACGTCATCCACTTGCGCTGGGGTTATTTCTATCTGATAACTCGATTTGTTATCAGCAAGTAGCTTTAAATTACGGTCAAAAATTAGCCCGCGCGTAGGGGCAATGGGCACCACACGAACTCGATTTTCTTGTGACAAGGTTGCGTAGTGTTCGTTACTTACGATTTGCAAGTGAAATAGCCTCGCACCCAGTACAAAAATGCAGCAAATAACTAAAAATGCAACCACATACACTCGTTCGCGGAAATAGCGCTCTTCAAGCTTTGGATTTTTAAGAAAGTCGCGTGATGCCAATGAACTAGTACACCTTTATATTAGAGATTGATCAGACTGAAAATACTACTCACTTATACTTTATAATATATTTTAACTGATTGTATTTTTTGATTGTATTAGATTATTCAATAGGGGTTACCTACGATTTACTTATATAATCGAATTCTTGTTATATAGAAAAAAATTACTAATTGCGACAAACCAGCAACCACAATAACAACTGTAACTTCACGACCCTTAGGGAGAAATATTCATGACAATCGACCAACTCCACCAACTGCCCGTCATTCTTGGAGTTTTAGGCCTCATAGTGGCTTTTATTATCTATCGAGTAGTTATGAGTTACCCACCTGGCAGCGGCAAAGTCGTTGAAATTGGCGAAGAAATTCACAAAGGCGCGATGACCTTTATACGCCGTGAATACAGTATTTTATTTATCTTTGCAGCCTTTGTGGTTGCAGCAATCTGGATCTCAGACCTAGGCTCTAGAACTGCCATCGCCTTCATTATTGGTGCCTTGTGCTCCTCTGCTGCTGGCTTCATCGGAATGCATACCGCAACACGCGCTAATGTTCGCACCACAACTGCTGCAAGCGAGAAAGGTGCAGGTGCTGCATTAAACGTTGCCTTTTTTGGCGGCTCAATCATGGGCCTCACCGTAGCTGCGATGGGCTTATTAGGATTAGGTGCACTCTATTTAATGTATGGACGTGATCCTGCTACCGCCAATGTTATTCATGGCTTTGGCATGGGGGCATCTACTGTAGCCTTATTCTCGCGTGTCGGCGGCGGCATCTTCACAAAAAGTGCGGACGTCGGTGCTGACTTAGTAGGAAAAATCGAAGCGGGTATACCAGAAGATGACCCACGTAATCCAGGCGTGATTGCCGATAATGTGGGAGACAACGTAGGTGACGTCGCCGGCATGGGTTCGGATATTTTTGAATCGTATTGCGGTTCGATTATTGCCACCATCGCGATTGCTGCAACACTAGGCCCCGCAGTAATTGAACATCTAGGTGCAAAACAAACGTTAATGTTCTTACCATTAGGCTTAGCCTCGGTTGGCCTGATTTGTTCAATTCTTGGCATCATTATAGTTAAAATATTTGCGGCGAAAGCACCTGCCACCGCATTACGTATTGGCACCTTTTCAGCAGCAGTGATCTTCATCATCGCTGCATACTTCACTATAAAAGCACTGGGTGTTGATAATGGAGTATGGGTTGCAGTACTTACAGGCGCAGTAGGGGGAATCGTTATTGGACTCGTTACCGAGTATTACACCGGCGGCGCTCCAGTAAGAAAAATTGCCAAAAGCGGCGAAACCGGTCCTGCTACCGTAATGATTTCTGGTTTAGCTATTGGCATGCAATCCGTAGTCGTTCCAGTGCTATCCATTGCCGCGATTATTTTCTTCGCTAACCAATTTGCTGATCTATATGGTGTAGGTATTGCCGCAGTAGGCATGCTTGCAACTGTTGGCATCACCATGGCAATTGATGCTTACGGACCGGTAGCGGATAACGCAGGTGGTATTGCAGAAATGGCTGAGCTTGGTGAAGACGTGCGCAAGATTACCGACGAACTGGATGAAGTGGGTAACACCACCGCTGCAATTGGTAAAGGCTTCGCAATTGGTGCCGCGGCACTTGCTGCACTAGCGATTATTACCGCTTTTCTTGCCGAGGTAAGTGCTCACGGTAGTGGCACGATTATTCTCGATTTAAGCAATCCAAAAGTTTTAATTGGTCTATTCATTGGCGGCGTCTTCCCTTTCATTGTCGCTTCTATGACCATGACCGCAGTAGGTGAAGCAGCCTTTGACATGATTAAAGAAATTCGCCGTCAATTCAAAGAAATCCCTGGCCTATTAGAAGGCACCGCAAAACCAGACACGGTTCGTTGTGTAGACATTGCAACCACTGCAGCGTTAAAACGCATGATCCCACCAGGCTTGTTAGCGGTTATTGCTCCGGTAGTGGTCGGTTTCGGCTTTGGTGCAGAAACCCTAGGCGGAATGCTAGGTGGCGCTTTACTCGTTTGTGTATTGATGGCTTTAATGATGGCAAACGCTGGTGGCGCATGGGACAACGCTAAAAAGTATGTAGAAAAAGGCAACTTAGGTGGTAAAGGCTCCGACACACATACTGCTGTAGTCGTAGGTGACACAGTAGGGGATCCGTTCAAAGACACCTCGGGTCCAGCGATGAATATTTTGATTAATGTAATGGCAATTGTAAGTTTGGTGATTGCACCGTTACTTTAATCTTTATCTTTGTGTTGTAAAATTAACGCCGGACTTGCTCCGGCGTTTTTGTTTTTTACAAATGAACTATATAATTCATTCATAAGGAATAACGTAATTACATTAAGCGCTAATTAAATGCACTTACTTTAATTGACTTAATTTTAAATTGTTTTTAGCTAGCGAAAATACCCGCTCATAAGCGAACGGGTATTATAAATTGCTAACTTAAGCATGTGTGTTCGGTTGGCGTGCACGATTTCCAGATCGAGCTTGGTTATTCGATCGACCCTTATAAGGTGACGATGAAGGTGGACGCGGATGTTTTCGGACACTGTTTTGATTTCTATTAGATGGCCTGTTCGTACCCTGACCCTGTTGCTGACGTCCCATGGTAATCGGTTGTGCTTTGATAGTTGGATCTGGCTCAAAGTTTTTTATCACTACTTTTGGAATTTGGATATTAATAAGCCGCTCAATATCTTTTAGCAACTTTGCTTCATCTATGCATACCAGAGATACCGCTTCACCTTCGTGTCCTGCACGTCCGGTACGGCCAATGCGATGCACATAATCTTCCGGCACATGCGGCAACTCATAGTTCACTACGTGGGGCAGTTGGCTAATGTCTAGCCCACGTGCCGCAATATCGGTTGCAACCAATATTCTTACCTTGCCTGACTTAAAATGTGCCAATGCTTTAGTACGAGCACCTTGGCTTTTGCCGCCATGAATGGCCGCAGCATCTAGACCATCTTTAACTAACGCTAGAGCAAGACGATCACAATTACGTTTTGTACGTGCAAACACCAATACTTGTTTCCAGTTTCCAGAACCAATTAGCAAAGAGAGTAATTTGCGTTTTCTCTTGGCATCCACCGGATGCACCACTTGCGTAACTCGCTCTGCGGAAGCATTACCTTGAGCAACTTCAATTAACTCTGGATTGTTAAGCAAGTCATTCGCGAGTCGCTTAATATCATTCGAAAAGGTTGCAGAGAATAATAATGTTTGTTTTTGCTTGGGCACCAAAGCTAAAACCTTGCGAATATCATGAATAAAGCCCATATCCAGCATGCGATCTGCTTCATCAAGTACCAAGATTTCAACTTTAGAGAGGTCAACTGTATTTTGACTGACGTGATCCAACAGTCTGCCTGGTGTTGCCACTAATACATCTACTCCATCACGAAGCTTTTTAATTTGTGGATTGATGCTTACACCACCGAATACTGCAGTCGTGCGCATCGGCAAATGCTTCCCGTAATCACGCACACTTTCGGTAACTTGTGCAGCCAACTCGCGTGTAGGGGTTAATACCAAAGCGCGTATTACGCGGCGCCCTTTTTCAGGCTTGCTCTCTATTAATCTTTGCAGTAAAGGTAAAGTAAAACCAGCGGTTTTGCCGGTACCGGTTTGCGCGCCACCCATAAGATCACGCCCTCCTAAAATTGGCGGAATAGCTTGGCTTTGTATAGGTGTAGGAGTGCTGTAGCCTTTTTCAGACACAGCGCGGAGTAATTCGGTCCTCAGACCGAGTGCTTCAAATGACATGTGGGTACTTTCTCCAGAGATCAGCCCATCCAATGAATATGCTCTGTGCATTAAACTTGGAGTGGTCTAGGCGAAAACTATTTTGTGTTAATTTAGTTTTTTAGAGAGTATATCGGGACGATTACCACTTAGAACAAGGATGCAGACCAATGTGCACCTAAAGTTGAAAAAATACTATAGCAGAATTTTTAGCCAGTATAAGTACTCAAAGGGCTAGTATTGTGTATTACCAACAAACAATTATTTGTTACTCAAAGAATCTACGCAGGACGCTCCCTCATAGATCTTAACTTTGCAGAAGTGTAATTTCGCAAATCATCCGCAATCATATAAAAACACGGCAGCACAATAAGTATCAGAACGGTTGCAAAGATTAAGCCAAACCCAAGGCTTACTGCCATTGGAGAAAGAAATGCAGTTTGGCCACTAGCAAAAAATATTAACGGCGAGATACCCAAAAAGGTGGTAACCGTAGTTAATAAAATTGGGCGAATACGTACACGCCCTGCTTCAACCAGTGCATTAAAACAATCAGACCCTTCAGCGATTTTCTTTTTAGCAAAATCGATCAAAATTAACGAGTCATTGACCACGATTCCTGTTAGCGCAAGAAAGCCGATCATTGATAAAAACTGCAAGTTATAACCAAATAGAAAATGCCCAACAATAACACCCACAATCGCAAATGGTATTGCAAACATAATTACAAATGGGTCAAGTAGCGACTTAAATAATGCAGCCAAGATAAAAAAGATGACCGCAAGCGCTATCACTAACATCTTACCTATATCATTAAATGAATCCTGAGCTTCTTTTTTCTCACCTAAAAATAGTAATGAATAGCCAAAATGGTCATCACTCAGTGATTTAAACTCTTGAGCAAGAAGTTCTGTAACTTCGATGGGTGTAATGACATCTTTGTCTACTTCTGCAGTGATTAGTGATAAACGTTTAGAATCCCTTCTCTGCACAGCACCCAAACCACGGCCTAACTTAATATTGGCTACCTCTCCTAAATAAACGGTACCACCACTCTCCAAGGTAATAGGTAATCGATTTAAACCAGCGCCATCTTCACGAATCGAATCTGGGTAAATAACACGCACTGGATAACGGCCCGCTTTCCAATTCACCTGCATAACTTCCAAACCTAAATAGCCTGTTCGCACCGCATCGGCTATTTGTGTTTGCGTAAGCCCAAGCCCTCGCCCCCGTGCATTAATGGTGTACTGATATTCAAGCTTACCGGGCTCTAAGTCCTGCCGCACATCCCTTACCCCGGGCACGCGACGCAAAAACGTTACCACCTCGCCAGATAAACTAAGTAATTTTTCTGTTTCTTTACCGACAATACCCACTTCTATATCTGATCCTGCAGGGCCACCTTGCGGACGCAAAATAGAAAAACGCTGTATGCCAGGAATGTTAGCGACACTTGCCCGAACCTCACTTAATATTACTTCGGTGCTACGTTCACGCATTCCTTGCGCAGTAAATCGCATATTCACTAGTGGACTTACAAATTTTTCGACAAAGCCCTTTGGTTTAGGTTTTTTAAGATCCACTACAAATTGAATATAGTTACTTCCGAGCTTTAGACGATTAAAATCAATTAAAGTGACGCCTACATTGGTTAATAACGTATCCAATTCATTTTCTTCAAATATACCACCCATACGCTTTTCGATTTCTATCGCTAGTTCAGTAGTATCTTCGATACTATATGTATTTGGGGCCTCTACATTTACTAGAAACTGACCTATCTCAACATCACCAAACTGATTGTATGGCATATGTGTTTTCGCAAATGCTAATACAACACTCAAAACACCAATAGTTACTGCAGAAATAAAATAGCGGTTTCGCAAAGCGTACTTCACAACCGTAATATATTTATCTAACCATTTTTGCCAATTAACTCTACTACGCTTTTTTTGTTTTACTAATCGCAGCATTTCAGCTGAGTGCGAAGGCAAGACTATGAAGGCTTCTAACAGCGAACCAACTAACGATGCTGTAACCACAACCGGTATCACTTGAATAAATAAACCCAATGTTCCTGATACACCAAACATCGGCAAAAAAGCAGCAATGGTAGTACAGGTCGAAGCCATTACTGGCCAAAATACTTCGCTAGCACCAATTTTTGCTGCAGGCACGGCGCTCATGCCATTTTCCAAATGTCTATAAGTATTTTCTGTAACTATTATGGCATCATCAACGATCATTCCCAGGGCAATTAAGAACGCAAACATGGAAACCATGTTAATAGTATAACCAAGGTAATAAATTATGATTGCGGCAACCAAAAATGAAACTGGTATGCCCATTGCCGTTATCGCTGCAACTCTAAAATTCAAAAATAAATATAGTGACAATAAGACGAGGACCAAACCCACTGCGCCAGAAGACTTTAAGGTTTCCAAACGAGTTTTCACATAGATAGAAAGGTCACTAAACAATCCTACTTTTATTCCAGCTGGAAGTTCCTCTTGTAATTGCGCTGCAAGCTCACGTGTTAGTTTTGAAACCTCTATTGTAGAAGCCTTTGCCGTTTTCGTAATAGTGAGATTAACGGATGGTTTATTATTGAATCGCCCTAGTGTTTTGGTTTCTTCCAAGCGAAGTTTTACATCCGCAACTTCGTCTAATACAAGCTGACCACCATTACTATCACTACGCAAAACGATATTTTTTGTTGCCTTAATATTAGGAGCGGCACCTTTGCCACGCAGCAATATGTCACCCTCTGATGCTTTAAGTGAGCCTCCTGGCAAATCTCTAAGGTTATTACGTAAGGCTGAAATGACTGCTGTTAATGATACATTTCGTGCAGACATTATAAATGGGTCAACTTCAATCCATAATTCCCATTCGCGCTCACCTGCAATATTTACGTTTGCAACACCATCTAATTTCTGCAAACGACTTTTTATGTCTTTAGCAGTTTGTATCAGTACCCCCGCAGATACATCTCCATAAACACTAAGACTTATTACGGGAAAACGTGTTTTCAAACGTGTGATATTAGGTGTTTCGGATTCTTCAGGAAGATCGGTTATCGCTTCAACTGTGGCACGTAAATCACGTACAAATTCATCTACATCTGCATCAGGCTTAAGATCGATTACAATTTTAGAAATACCCTCATTGCTCTCTGATGTGACCACGTCAATATCCGAGAGCAAATCTAACTCTTCTTCGATAGGGATGGTTACTTGCAACTCTACTTCTTCGGGGGGTGCACCTTCAAACTCTGTGCTTATACGAACCTTATCGATTTCAACTACTGGAAACATTTCTTGCGGCATGCTGCGCCAAGAAATAATTCCTAAAACAATTACTAGTACTAAAAATAAATTTACAATAAGAGGATTTTTGATCGAGAAATTTACAATACCCATACAATTAAATAATATTGATGAGAGTTAAATTGGTTTAAAACTCTGTAACAACACGCTGACCATCTTTAAGCCCAGCAACATCACGTGCCACAATTTGAACGCCTGCCTCAACCCCAGATGCAATAATATATTTACTTCCCACTCTATTGCTCACAATAACAGGAAGTTTATTTAACGCCCCATCTTTATAACTATATACAAAGCTTTCGCCCCCATTAGTTGACACGGCAGACACAGGCACAGTAATCACATCAACTTGCTGACTCAATGGCACATCTGCGTTAGCAAGCATTCCAGACTGCACTTTATCGCCAGGTAGGCGTATTCGAATCGCATGAGTATTAGTTGAAATGTTTGGATCTGGCTGCAATGCTATCAATTTCCCAGGAATAATTTTTGAGTCAACAACCACATCGATTTCTTGCTTAAGCTTTAATGCTGCAGCTACTTCTCCGCGAACATCTAATTGTAAATCTAGAGAGCTAGTATCTACGATGGTTGCAATAACTTGAGTAGCGGTGACATAGTCACCCACCTCAACATTAATTTCATTCACATAACCTGAAAAAGGGGCCGTTAGATTGGCACGCTGAAAATTTCGTTGCGCTAAATCACGTTCAGACTCTTTTAATGCAACTCTAGCTTTCGAAGTAGTCACCTTGTATTGGAGATCAGAAACTTGTGAATCTAGCGTTAACATTTGTTGACGCGCCGCATCTAGCTGCGATGCCGATATTAATGAATCACTATTCAACTGCTCATAACGTTGCACTTCAGCTTTTTGAAGTTCTACATTTTGTTTAGCGAGCGTAAGCATGCGTTGATCACGTTGTATTCCCGCATGTTCGATATCATATTGAGACTGAGATTGAGTGAATTGATCTTTCAAGTCTTGAGCATCAAGTTTTAGTAATTTATAACCTTGCTCTACAAATACACCTGGCTCCACCAAGCGTTCCTTGACCCTTCCTTGAACTTCAAACTTCAGTTGTGCAGTTTTCGCTGGCTGCAGGCGCCCCGTTAGTGACTCGGTTGGTAGCAAGTCTTGACGCAGTACTTCTAAGAGTACAACTTTGAGTGGCGGTAGTTCTTCAAGCTTAGCTTCAGGACCTTTTTGTGTCCAAAATAAGGCGCCAACTAAAAAACCTGCAGTAAGAATCGCTATCAGGCTACCTGCCAGCTGTTTGGAACCGCTTGAATTACCTATAGAATCAGCTTGATGTTGCTCAGATACGGCCAATGATTCATCCTAAAACTGTTACACTGTAAGTGTCTGATAAATAATCAGACCTTGTGGTTAAATCTAATACTAAAATAAACAATAACAGACGCGTTTTTAACGTACTTTAATTACCTAACACTACCTATATCCCGTGTTGATAAAAGCCATAAGTAAGCTGTGTGTATCCGTTTTAGCGCTAACCTGCACACTCTTTTATCCCTTATCTTATGCAGATGACAGCCCTTATGGATTATGTAGCGATAGCTCAGTAGCCAAATCTAGTCCTCAAGTTGTACCTTTAGACCCCAATACCCCTGCAGAGTTTACAGCAGATCGAGCGAAACGCGATGAAAACGGAATTACAACTTTAGAAGGTACAGTGCAAATGACACGTGGCAGACAGAAAGTCGATGCCGAAAAATTAGAATATGATGAAAACAATAAAAATGTTTTCGCCAGCGGTAATGTTCGCGCTGAAGACCAACAATTAGTAATTAAAAGCCAAGCAGCAGAACTTAACCTTGAAACAGACTATGCCAAGTCTGAAGATTCTAGTTACCTCTATAAACCTCTACATGCAAGCGGTAAGGCTAAAAGTATTGAGCGCAAATCAGCTGACTTCGTGCGTTTTGAAGACACAACATATAGCACTTGCGAAGAAGATGACCGCACTTGGGAATTATCTGCTGACGAAGTTGAATTAGATAAAACTACTGGTGACGGAATTGGACGTAACGTAGTAGTTAAATTCAAAGACGTGCCAATCTTTTATACCCCCTGGATTCGCTTCCCAATCGATGATCGTCGTAAATCTGGATTCTTAACACCTACCATCGGAAAATCCAATGACTCGGGCTTTGAACTTGAAACTCCGTGGTATTGGAATATTTCACCAAACAAAGATGCGATTTTTGCGCCTAGATTGTTAACCGAACGCGGCTTGCAACTGAAATCTATCTTCCGTTATTTAAATGAAAAAAGTGTTGGTAATTTAGGATTGGAATATTTGGATGATAGCGAGTTTAAAGATGATCGCTATTTAGCAAACTTTGCACACATCAGCCAATTCACGTCCAGACTACAACTTGATTTGTTATATAACAAAGTTTCAGATGAAAATTATTTTGAAGACTTGGGCGATGGTCTAGGGATTACCAGCACACAATACCTGGAACGCCATAGTGATCTTAAATTTAACACGGCTAATTGGAGATTCTTAGCACGCGCGCAAAGCTTCCAAGAAGTTGATGAAAATTTACCTGATGTTGACGAGCCTTTTAACCGTGTACCGCAAATTAGATTAGACAGCGATTATTACAATTTATTAGGTGGATTTGATTTCAGTTCGAAAAGCGAATGGGTGCAATTTGAACACGACGTCAAAACTGATGGTGATCGACTTCATTTAGGCATTGAACTTGAACGGCCGTTTGTAAGTAATTCTTATTTTTTTCGCCCTGGCGCAAGACTTACACACACTGAATATGATTTAAACCGTAGAGATGGATTAGACGACAAACCTTCACGCAGTTTACCTAGCGCACATCTAGATACAGGCTTGATCTTTAAAAAGAATTTAACAAAATCAGCTCATATACAAACATTAGAGCCGCGCCTCTATTACTTGCACACACCTTTTCGCAGACAAGATGATATTCCAGTTTTCGATACGGCGGAATATGAATTTGGTTATTCACAACTATTTCGTGATAACCGTTTCAGCGGTAGTGATCGAATTGGAGACGCCGATCGTTTAAGTGTAGGTATAACTACTCGTGTACTTGATCAAGAAGAGGGTAAAGAGAAATTCCGAGCTAGTTTGGGTCGTATCTTTTATTTTCGTGATCGTAAAGTAACGCTACCAGGTGAATCTCCCGAAGACGAAGACTCCTCAGAAGTAGCCGCAGAACTCAAAATTGGCTTGCATGACCGTTGGGAAGCAATAGCATCAACCCTCTATGACACTCATGATAACCATACCGAGAGAAATTCAGTACGCTTTCAATACCTCAATGAAAGTGGACTTATTTTCAACATGGCATATCGTTATCGCCGTAGTGACATAGAGCCAATTGATAGTATAAGTAATGTTCGCGAGAGTCTTGAACAATCGGACATCTCCATGGTGCTACCTATTAACGAGCATTGGCGTGCCGTCACGCGATGGAACTATGACTTACAGGAAAAGCGCGACTTAGAACAATTAGCAGGGGTCGAATATGACACTTGCTGCTGGAAGCTTCGTTTGGCAGGGCGCCGCTATAATAAAAACGCAGATGAAGACTATAATAACAGTCTAGAGCTTCAGCTTGTATTAAAGGGCTTGGGCCAGATCGGTTCGCCACTTGGCGAACTACTAGCACGCAGTATACAGGGCTATGATTCCAGAGATGATAAATACTTTTAACTATGCATATATTTAATATTAAACAGTTCAGATTTTTACCTTCACTATTTTTAATCAGTGCGCTATTAACGTTTACAACTAACGTTCATTCAAAATTATTGGATCGAATCGTTGCCGTTGTAGAAAATGATATAATCATGGAAAGCGAATTGCGCCAGCGTGTAAGCGCTCTAGTAAAACAGTACGAAGGCGACCCCGAAGCATTACCTCCGAATGAGGTTTTACTTGACCAAGTATTACAACGCCTTATTGTTGAGCGCCTACAACTTCAGTTGGCAGAGCAAAGAGGTATACAGGTAGATGAATTGAGCCTTGACCAAACTATGCGTAACCTCGCTAAACGTAATCGCATGTCACTAGAGCAGTTTCGCGAAGCGTTAGTAACACAAGGTATAGATTACGTTGATTACCGTGAGCAAGTACGTAATGAAATGCTACTTGATCAACTACGCAGACGCACCATAGACAATGCTATACAAATATCTGATAGCGAAATAGAAGAGCTTGTCACAAAGTCTGACAAAGATCTTTTACAGAAAGAATACGAATATCATGTTGCACATATCTTAATTGCTATACCTGAAAACCCCAAGCCTGGACAATTGGAAAAAGCGCAAAATCGTGCTGCATTAGTATATGACCGCGCTAAATCAGGAAATAATTTTGCCAAATTAGCTATCGCTGCTTCCGATGCGCAAGATGCTTTACAAGGTGGTGATTTGGGTTGGCGTAACACTGCACAACTACCAGAAATATTTCTACAGCAAATTTCACAAATGAAAGTTGGCGATATAAGCAGAATTGGGCAAAGTGCTGCCGGTTTCCATATTTTTAAAGTTCTCAACCTACGTGCAACAGAAAATACAATGGTTGACCAAGTTCTTGTTAGACATATTTTGGTTCGTACAAATGCTTTGATGACTGATGACGCTGCTGAAAGACAACTGAAAGACCTAAAAACCAGGATTGAAAATGGTGATGATTTTGAAGAACTAGCACGTGCAAATTCAGAGGATACAGGAAGTGCAGCAAATGGTGGCAATATGGATTGGACCGTAAGCAGTAATTTTGTGCCAAAATTCAAAGAGGTAGTTGATGTGTTGGAGCCAAAAACCATGAGTGAGCCTTTCCAAAGTAGCTTTGGCTGGCATATTGTTGAGGTTTTAGATAAACGCAAACATGACAATTCTCAAGAAGCAATGCGCACTGAAGCACGCGAGCAAATTCGTCAAAGAAAAATTGAAGAAAATACGGAATTATGGCTGAGACAACTTCGCGACGAAAGTTATATAGAAAATAGGCTTCACAGCTCAAACTAATTTGGAGGCTTTTAAAAAGCTTACAAAAGTGCCCTAACCTACAATGCAAAAAAATATCAGCATTGCGATCACTCCTGGAGAACCCGCAGGTATTGGCCCTGAGTTAACTCTTAAACTCGCTAAAAATTCATTCGATTTTGAAATAGTTGCGATTGCTAATCTTAAGATGCTGAAACAACAAGCTAAACAGCTTGATCTTGATGTGCAATTTGAAGCATTCAATGCTAAAGAAAATCTAAAATCCCATCAAGCAAGCACTTTAAAAGTGCTCAATGTAGCTATATCGGATCCTGTTAAGCCTGGAATACTAAATAAAAATAACTCTTCTTATGTAATAGAAACTCTCAAAATCGCTGTAGATTTAGTGGAAAATAAAACACTACATGCATTAACCACTGCACCAGTACAAAAAAGTATCATAAATGATGCTGGAATTTCATTCTCAGGTCATACCGAATTCATTGCTGACATAACTAGCGGACATCCCGTGATGTTACTTGCCAATGAAACACTAGACAAAAATACAAATTCATATTTACGTGTGGCATTGGTAACTACTCATTTACCTTTAAGCGAAGTAGCTCCAAACATCACAGCCGAACGAATTACCAAAGTAATTAAGGTACTACATCATGATTTAGTACATCGATTTGGTATTTATAAACCGTATATAGCAGTCTGTGGTCTCAATCCACATGCAGGAGAAAGCGGCCAACTTGGTAAAGAGGAAAATGAAATAATTATTCCAACACTAGAAATATTACGCCAACAAGGCATAAACATTGAAGGACCATTACCCGCTGACACAGCATTTACAAAACACAAACTTAAAGGTAAGGATGCAGTAGTCGCGATGTACCACGACCAAGGTCTACCGGTAATAAAGCATCAAGGCTTTGGAGAAGTTGTCAATGTCACACTCGGTCTACCCATAATTCGCACATCTGTAGATCACGGCACCGCATTAGATATTGCTGGACAAGGTATTGCAGATGAAAGTAGCCTACTTACTGCAGTAAATTTAGCTGCGAAATTAAGTAATAAATCTTTATCATAAGAATTTAGGAAAAAACATGGCCAAACTCACACCCAAAGCATTACAAGCATGGCAACAACACGACGAAAGAATGGTTTTTACCACAACCAATGCAGACAATATTCCAAATTCGGTTTGGGTGATCTGCACAAAACTAATTAATGATGAGCAATTTGTAATTGCTAATAATGCTTTTAACAAAACTTTAGAAAATATCAATTTAGGCAGCAAAGGTGTATTACTTTACATTGCACCTGAAAGAGAATCTTACCAAGTAAAAGGAACGCTGGAATACTATACCGATGGTCCCATCTATGAGGACATGAAAAGCTGGCTTGAACCTAAGTTCCCCGGGAAAGGCGCTTTAGTTCTTAATATTGAAGAAGTTTATTATGGCGCTGAACGGGTTGTTTAATTAAATATACAAAACTATGAAATTTAAAATATCTTACGCATCTCTGCTAATTTTTTTCTTAACATTATCAAACATCGTTATTGCTGCTGGTTTAGAAGATCATACCATCACGCTGAAAAGCAACGAACGCTTTGATTTAGTACAAGCGAATACGGTTACCTTTAAGTTTCAACCACTATCGGAAGATGCGCGCAAACTAGAAATTACTAACGATGCATCTGCATTAGGTGTTGCATATCTCGGACAAATAAAATTAAAAGAGAACAATACTGCTTTATCTGCGCTTCGTTCAATAGCCGATCAAATCGCTGAAAGTTTAGATATAAGCTTTGGAGTAATTGCGGACTCCAATACATCTGATGCATTAAAAGCTAATGAATTATTGTTGCTATATCATCCAAACGTTACCATCACGCTTGTGCTTGCAAAGCCTGATGAAGAAAATGATTACGAGATTATTTGCACGTATGCATTAAAGGACCTTACTAAAAAATACTCAAATCAACAACAAACAACACCTACTGCACCCGAAAAACAAGTAGGATCTAATAGTGACATTGCTCCGGTCGAAAACGTGCCAGAATCTAAAACAAATTAGCTGCGCGCTCGTAGAAGCGGAGCTAAGAAATACTACTAAAGGCATCTAAATGACTAGACTGTTACGCAAACGTTTTGGTCAACATCTACTAACCAACCCAAATACAATAATCAATATTGTAAAAGTCATCCATCCAAAAAAAAAGGACCGACTTATTGAAATTGGCCCAGGGTATGGCGCGATTACAATTCCCGTATTAAAAAGTGTTGATACCTTGCATGCCATTGAAATTGATCGTGATATTGCTAAAGAAGTCACTGAAAAATGTAAAAATATTGGCAATCTAATTATTCATCAAGGTGATGTACTTCATTTTAATTTCAATAAACTTGCAAGCAAAAACAAACCTATTAGGTTATTTGGCAACCTCCCATATAACATCTCTACTCCACTTCTGTTCCGCTTATTAGAGTTTTCTGACTTAATTATCGATATGCACTTCATGCTACAAAAAGAAGTGGTTAACCGTATTACTGCTTCGGCTGGTAACTCTAACTACAGTCGCTTAAGCATCATGATTCAAGCGAGTTACAAAGTGGAAAGCTTATTCGATATTAGTCCTAATGAGTTTTCTCCTCCTCCAAAAGTTAACTCAAGTTTTATGCGCCTCAATCCTACAGATGAATACCAAAAGCAAATCAAAGATTATAAATTATTTAGCAAACTAGTCGAAACCGCTTTTCAGCAACGGCGAAAAACCATCAAAAATAGCTTGTCGAATTTAGCCACTGAGGAACAGTTGATTAATGCAAACATTCAAACATCTCAACGTCCCCAAGAAATTTCTATTCCACAATACATAAAACTTTCTAATGAGTTAGTTACCTAGCTAATGTTCATTGACAACTAACTGAATCTTTTAGCTCTTGCGCTGCCTAAGTACAATAGGCTCAATACAATAGTGGTTAAAAATTAATCAGTAGTTTCTGTTAGCTACATCTGAGTTTTTTACAATTAACTAGGTATAATAGGCGCTATGGAAGACCTAAATAATCACGAAATAGACGTCAGTGTAGATACCTCATACATAGAAGCGCAATCTGATGAGGGTGAAAGTCGCTTTGTTTTTGCCTACACAGTAACTATTCACAACTCAGGTCATGTACCAGCAAAACTGGTTACACGTCATTGGCTAATTACCGACTCTAACGGTAAAACACAAGAAGTCAGAGGAGAAGGTGTGGTCGGTGAGCAACCCTATTTACGGCCTGGCGAAGCTTTTCAGTATACTAGCGGTACCATGCTTGAAACTCCTGTCGGCACCATGCAAGGAAGTTATCAAATGGTTGCGGACGACGGCACCGAATTTAATGCACCGATTGATGCATTTACTCTAGCTGCTCCACGCATCTTACATTAAAGTTAACCTAGTTTTACATTAGGCTTTGATCAAAGCTGATATACAATCCACCTAAAATTTTTTCTTGCCATACCTTAGGCAAACCTTTAGTAGGCGAAATTTTTAATGACGGTATATGCAATCGGTGACGTTCAAGGGTGCTTTGATGAGTTACAAGAACTTGTACACTGTATAAAATACAATCCAAAAAAAGACCAATTGTGGTTTGTAGGCGACCTAGTTAATCGAGGTCCTAAATCACTAGAAATATTACGTTGGGTTAAATCATTAGGTGACGCTGCTGTAACTGTATTAGGTAATCATGACCTTCATCTTCTAGCAGCTCATGCTGGTGCTAAAGAAATTAGAACGACTAGTAGCTTATATTCTGTTTTACAAGCCGAAGATATAGATACACTTGTGGAATGGTTGAGACGGCAACCACTAATGCGCTACAACAAACAACTTCAGTTTGCCATGGTACATGCTGGTCTGGCACCGCAATGGTCTCTCGAAGATGCTATCCGATATTCCAAGGAAGTTGAAACAGTATTGCGATCAAAAAAATATAAAAACTTTCTCTATAACATGTATGGCGATAAGCCTAATCAATGGGATGGAAGACTTAGGGGCTGGAACCGTTTACGCACTATCACTAATTTCATGACTCGTGTGCGCTATTGCAATAATAGAGGTGTTATGAGTTTTACTGAAAAAGGGCCTCCTGGAACACAAAGCACACGCATGAAACCTTGGTATCAAATCAAATCACGCAAAAGCCAAGATACTACGGTTGTTTTTGGTCATTGGTCTACGCTTGGTTATATCAATGAGCACAACATCATCGCAACCGATACGGGATGTTTATGGGGAGGTGCCTTAACGGCTGTTCAAATAGAAAAAGCTGAACTAATAACCTATCAAATCGAGTGCAAAGCAACAAGAGAAATCCCAAGAATAATTTAACCTACCTAATGAATTGGGATTACAGAATAATCTTTTAACTGATAGCCTATTAAAGACACATAGGTATTCCCTACCGATTTCACATCCGAATTGAGGGTGTCGTTATCTATGTCTTGCATTCGCGCAGAAATGGAACAAGCCTCCATGCGCACGCCTGGCCTTGCATTAAGGCCTTTAATTAAGACCAATACCCGCTGGTGCGCTTGCTTATCTTAAGCAAGAAATTCAATCGGTTCTGTCGTAATTAAGCTAAGCAGCTCGCCAATGGAATATAAATATCATATCTGGCTCAATCTCTTGCCGAACTAGGTCATTATAGGTTTCTTCAGTCAATTTAAGATAAAACAACAAACGATCGGGTCTACTTACAATCACATCCCAAACAACTTTTCCAATTTCTATACCTTCAAGTGCATCTGTATCATTCAGTTTTTTAGCTTGAGCCACACCAGCCAATATTAATCCAATAATACTAATTGTGACCATCCTAAATATTGCTTGCATGAGCATGTAACCCTCTAAATAATCTGCTCTCTGTTTTTTTAAGCAATACGCCTATATAGAACATTATCTACATCGAATTTATTTTTATCATCACCCGCACGAAACTCTCGTTCTATTTCCTGCCACTCATTTTTATTCCAGTCAGGGAAATGAGTATCGCCTTCTAATTCAGCATGCACGATAGTTGTATAAAGCTGTTTTGCTATGGGTAGTGCGTAGTTGTACATATCCGCACCACCGATTACGAACGCCTTACCTTCAACTAGAATCTCTATCTGTGCCCAATTAGTTACTATTAAACAATTATCTGCGACATAACTAGGATTGCGTGTAAGCACTATATGTTGGCGACCTGGCAACAAACCTGGCAAGGATTCAAAGGTTTTACGCCCCATAATAATGGGATGACCCATGGTGATTTTTTTAAAGCGTTGTAAATCTGCAGGTAAATGCCAAGGGATTTGATTATCTTTCCCGATAAGGCCCTGTGGTGTCATCGCCACTATGATTGCTATTTCCATAGCAGAATTATCTATACCGCTACTGGTGCAGCAATATGTTCATGACACTGATAGTTTTGCAATTCAAAGTCTTCATATTTAAAATCAAAAATAGATTGAACATCAGGGTTAATCTGCATATACGGTAAAGCATATGGCGTACGACTGAGTTGTTTGCGCGCCTGTTCAATATGATTGTTATATAAGTGAACGTCGCCAAATGTATGCACAAATTCACCTACTTCATAGCCGGTTACTTTCGCAACCATCAGTAACAACAACGCATAGGAAGAGATGTTAAACGGAACACCCAAGAAGACATCTGCGCTACGTTGATAGAGCTGACAAGAAAGCTTATTTTGTGCAACATAAAACTGGAAAAAAGCATGGCATGGCGGTAAAGCCATATTATCGAGCTCTCCTACATTCCAAGCACTCACGATATGTCGTCTGGAAAGTGGATTTTCTTTTAAGTCATTAATCAACTGACTAATTTGATCAATTGTTTTACCACTGGCGCTTTGCCAACTACGCCATTGCGAACCATATACAGGTCCGAGCTCACCGTTTTCATCTGCCCATTCGTTCCAAATGGAGACGCCATTTTTGTTTAGGTAATCTACATTGGTCTCACCACGTAAAAACCAAAGTAATTCATGAATAATGGATTTTAAATGTAACTTTTTAGTAGTCAGCATCGGGAAACCGCTGTGCAAATCAAAACGCATTTGATAGCCAAATATAGAAACGGTACCAGTACCGGTACGATCCCCCTTTTCAACCCCATGTGTCATCACATGATTTAAGAGTTCTAGATACTGCTGCATGAATAATTATTATGTATTTGAGAAACTCTGATTTCTTTTGGGATAGGGCAAAAAATGTTGAGAAGAGCGATGTGTATGAACTTATACATGAGCGAGTTTGAGATCATTTTTTAACGAAGTATCAGAATAAATCAGAGTTTCGATTCTGCCATTCCGTACTTATTATACGCTAACCACATGGTTACGATGCCTACGATGATCATCGGTAATGACAACAACTGCCCCATGGTTAACCAATCAAAAGCGATAAAGTTCAAATTAGCATCAGGTTGACGCACAAACTCTATAGCAAATCGGAAAAAACCATATAGTAAAACAAAAAAACCACACACTGCGCCGACTGGACGTGGCTTTTGAGCAAACACCCAAAGAATGATAAACATAACCAAACCTTCTAAAATGGCTTGGTATAGCTGCGATGGATGACGTGGTAAATCTCCTGCATGTGGGAATATCATGCCCCAAGGAACATCGGTAACACGTCCCCATAATTCACCATTTATAAAATTACCAATTCTCCCAGCACCTAAGCCAATTGGCACCATGGGTGCGACAAAATCACAAAGACGTAAAAAACCATAACCTTTAGTGCGCTGGTATACCCAAAGCGCAACAATTACGCCTAGTAAACCACCATGGAAACTCATACCGCCTTCCCAGATTTTTAAAAGGTAAAGTGGGTTTTCTAGAAAATAAGAAAAATTATAAAACAACACTGAACCAATACGCCCGCCCAGGATCACACCTAGCATACCGTAAAACAAAATATCGCCTACATCATCGGGCTGCGCAACGGTGTGTGCTTTTTTGGCATGGATTCTACCCAGCAACCAAAATCCCAAAAAGGCAATGGCATACATGAATCCATACCAGCGCAATTTAAGCGGCCCAAGTGAAAAAATGATTGGATCGAGTTCAGGGAAAGTCAGCATACTTACACTATAACAACAGTTAGACTTAGTAAGTAACAAGCAAAAATGTATATAAATAATGATCGCTCATGACAAAAAAGACAGAATATAGAAACCATCTCGCTGATCAAACCAGCCCTTACTTACTGCAACATGCAGACAATCCCGTTGAGTGGTACCCATGGGGTGACATTGCGCTCAAGCGTGCTAAAGCTGAAAAGAAACCAATCTTATTATCGATAGGTTACTCTGCATGTCATTGGTGTCATGTCATGGCGCATGAATCGTTTGGAAACGAAGCGACTGCGAAAATAATGAATGAGTTATACATCAATATAAAAATTGATCGTGAAGAACGCCCCGACATCGATAAAATTTATCAGACTGCTCAATATTTACTTACACAACGCACAGGTGGCTGGCCGCTTACGATATTTTTAACTCCTGAAGATCAAATGCCGTTCTTTGGCGGTACTTATTTTCCAGATACCGCACGTCATGGACTGCCTTCGTTTAAAGAACTGCTGCTTCACATCTCTGACTTCCACCAAAATCGACGTGCAGAAATTGGCGCTCAAAATGAATCAATGAAAAATGCCTTGCAAAATATTTATGAACCCAATTATACAAAAGTAGATTTAACACCAGATATTCTCGATAGTTGTAACCAACATTTAGAGCAAGCTTTTGATGCCGAACATGGTGGTTTTGGCAATGCCCCAAAATTCCCTCACCCCTCCAACATAGAGAGGCTGTTGCGCTTTTATGCCCAATCAAAGATAGCAGGGATGGAAAAATCTCGCCCTAAACATGCCGCAATCTTCAGCCTAGAAAAAATGGCTGCAGGTGGAATTTATGATCATCTTGGTGGAGGTTTTAGCCGTTATTCCGTAGACCAATATTGGATAATTCCGCATTTTGAAAAAATGCTCTATGACAACGGCCTATTACTAGCACTCTATGCACAAGCTTTTTCTTTAATTTACTCCGATCAGTTTAAGAGAACTTGCGAAGGCACCGCGGAATGGCTGATGCGTGAAATGCAGTCCCCCGAAGGGGGTTATTATTCAACATTGGATGCTGACTCAGAAGGCGTAGAAGGGAAATATTATGTCTGGACAAAAACTGAAGTGGAAGAAACCTTAGCCTCAGAAGAGTGCGCAATTTTTGCTCCACACTTTGGTTTTGATGGCACTTCAAATTTTGAAGGTCAATACCATCTTCATATTTTTAAAACGGATAAACAAATATGTGAAAATCAAGCAATCAGTATTTTTAAGTTTAACGAGTTACTAAATAGTGCTAAACAGAAATTATTTACTCTGCGCGAAACCCGTGTTCGTCCAGGTCGTGATGAAAAAATTCTTACCAGTTGGAATGCACTCATGATTCGAGGTATGGCAATTGCAGGAAGAACATTAAACAATAATGACTATATAGAATCGGCAGATAGTGCACTGAATTTCATACGCAATACCATGTGGAAAAAACAACGCCTGTTTGCAACCTATAAAGATGGCAAAGCACACCTTGATGCATATTTAGATGACTATGCTTATTTACTAAATGCCTTGCTAGAAATGTTACAAGTGCGCTGGAACACCATTGATCTAATTTGGGCATGCGAGATTGCTGATGTGATTTTAGAACAATTTGAAGACCTATTACTCGGTGGTTTTTACTTCACCGCTAGTGATCACGAGCAACTTATTCAGCGACCAAAAACCATCAGCGATGATTCCACGCCTTCTGGCAATGGTATCGCCGCTTTTGCATTAGCGCGTCTAGGTTATTTATTAGCAGAATCAAAATATATTGGAGCGGCTGAACGTGTGCTTCAGTTTTCAGCACAGGCGATTAGCCAATCACCACTTGGGCATACAAGTTTACTGCATGCTTTTGAAGAACAACTACATCCGCCACAAATTATTATTCTCTGTGGAAAAAAGGAAGCTTTAGCGAACTGGCATAAAGCTTGTAATCACGGATACGCACCACAACGCATGGTATTTTCTATTGATGAAGCTTGTAAAGATTTACCCGACGTAGTTGCAGAAAAGAAATTTAAGCCCTCAAGCAAAGAAGGCGTTACTGCGTATGTCTGTCAAGGTATGCAATGTGACGCACCTATAGAAAGTTTTGCTGAATTGCAAAAAATACTAGCTGAAACCAGCGTTCAACCGCCAACAAATTAAAACCAATTATAATACACACAAATGAATGCGCTTCGTGGCATATTACGGTTTTTCCACCTATTAGCGCATTTTGCCAAAGGCCTTTATTTGTCTTATACCCGTTTACATGGCACACAAAGTCATGACTTAAACGATGAACAACATGCAATTATTCAGAAGTGGCTGCATCGCAGTGCTGAAATCATAGGCGTTGATATACAAGTTCATGGAACACCAGCAAAAAAACCTGTATTTGTGGTTGCCAATCATATTTCATGGCTTGATATCATTATTATTTCTTCTGTATTACCGGTTTCATTTTTATCCAAAGCAGAAATTCGCAACTGGCCTGTAATCGGTACCCTTGCCGCAAAAGCCGGTACTCTATTTATTCATCGTGGATCTAAAAATGGTGCTGCAGAGGCGATTGAACTTATGCAAACAAAACTTAAAGCAGGTCATAGTGTTGCATCATTTCCAGAAGCAAAGACTACACATGGTTTCGAGGTACATACATTTCACCCAAGATTGTTTGCTGCAGCAATAGAAACTGGTGCATTAGTTCAACCTGTTGCGATACGTTACCCACAAGAGGACGGCGCACACCCACGTGTGCCTTATGTAGATAAGGCCAACATTATTAGTCATTCATTTCGAATTATGTGTTCTCAATCAACACTTGCAGAAGTGACTTTTTGTGAACCTATAGAGAGCAAAACTCGAATGAGAAAGGATGTTGCCTATTCAGCTAGAAAGGCTATTGCACAGATTGTAGAAAATCTAAATTAAGTTGTTTTAACCTAATGCCTGTATTGCAGCATCGTAGTCAGGCTCTTCTGCAATTTCACTTACGAACTCTGCATACACTACAGTATTATCTTGGTCTAATACCAGCAAGGCACGTGCAGTGATTCCTGCAAGTGGGCCGTCTTCAATTAGCACACCATAGTCACTCGAAAATTCTTTGGAACGCATAATGGAAAGTGGCACTATATTATCAATAGCTTCTGCTGCACAAAAACGTGACATCGCAAAAGGTAGATCTGCGGCAACAACCAAGATCACTGTGTCATCATGCTCTTTTGCATACTCATTAAACTTCTTGGTGGAGGTAGCGCAAACAGGTGTATCCAAACTTGGAACAATACTGAGAAGTTTTTTCTTACCAGAATAAGACGAAAGCGATACATTTTCTAAATCTTTATTCACCAACACAAAATCCGGCGCCTCAGCTCCAATTTCTGGGAGATTCCCGTTAGTGTGTATCTCATTTCCTTGCAATGTGATTTTTGCCATTATTTTTCTCCGAAATAAATAAGTTATGGCATATAAAATATTTTTGTAGTGTTTAAATAATAAACACTACTCTTTAAATAGTGAATCATATTGGCTTGCATTCAACAGACTGTCAATTGATGATTTATCCACTATTTCTATCTTGCATAACCATCCATCCTTATAAGGCGCTTCATTTAATATCTCTGGTGAATCAATTAATTCTTCATTGATTCCAATAATTTTGCACTCAACAGGCGCATGAATATCACTTGCTGCTTTTACCGACTCCACTACTGCGCAAGGTTGACCAGATTGATACTCATTCTCAACCTCTGGCAATTCTACATACACAATATCGCCAAGCTCTGACTGCGCATATTTTGTAATTCCAATAGTAGCTATATCATCGCTTTCCAGCAGCAACCAAATATGCTCTTCTGAATAAATACGATCATCTGGACTTTCACTCATAATAAATTCTCAGGCACTTACATAATTTTAAAATATTCAAGGTATAATTATAAAAATTTCATGAATTGTAATCGAACTATCATTACCTCACTACGAAAGTTGCATTTATGTACAAATTTATTCTATTTAGTTTTTTTATCTCTCTACTTACCGCCTGCGATCAAGCGCCAAATGAAGCGTTTAGTGTTAAAGATGCCTGGGTACGAGAAGCGCCGCCTAATGCATCTATGATGGCGGGTTATGTGACTATCAAAAATAATTCAAATCAAGAACGCATACTTACCTTTGCCAAAAGCAAACAATTCAACATGGTAGAAATTCATCGCACTATCGTCGAGGATGGAGTTGCAAAAATGCGCCAGCAAGATGACCTGCCAATTCCTGCAGGTGGCTCACTCGAATTAAAACCCGGTAGCTACCATTTGATGTTGATAGGCCCAAAATCTGCATTAAAAGCAACTGATGAAGTAACTGTGACGGTTTGTTTAAAGTTGGACGACGATATTAAAGAAATCGACATCATAATGCCCGTGAAAAAGCCCAATCCATGAACAATAACCATAAAAACTACATGGCTTAGTTGGCATTATCTCCAAATAACGTGCTAGCGGGATTCTTAATTCGGTATTATCTCCATAACCGCAAACTATAAATAATTATACAAGCAGCCGTTTTTTTTAACGATCTGCGACTATTGGTACTTGTCTTGAACGATTTTTCGCTAGCTTTTTCAAGAGCGTTGCAACTCATATTTCAATTAGACCCTGCTCTTGTAGAAATCATTGGGTTGTCTCTACGTGTGAGCATGTCTGCGGTTTGTATCGCTAGCGTAATTGGCCTGCCAATGGGAGCCGCATTGGCTTTATATAAATTTCATGGTCGTGGGTTAATCGTTGCACTGCTCAACGCCTTTATGGGTTTGCCGCCGGTTGTAGTTGGGTTGGTAGTGTATTTAATTTTATCGCGCTCAGGCCCATTGGGTGTTCTGGGTTTATTATTCACGCCCACTGCGATGATCATTGCGCAAGTGTGCCTCATCACCCCCATCATTGCTGCACTTACGCGCCAAACTATTCTTGACGCCAATGACGAATACCATGAACAACTTCGTGCATTAGGCGCCAAAGCCTCTCGCATGATGAAAACATTGCTATGGGAAACACGTTTTAGTTTAATGACAGGAGTGTTTGCAGGATTTGGCCGTGCGATTGCTGAAGTCGGTGCTGTATTAATAGTAGGCGGCAACATCAATCATGCAACACGAGTCATGACCACTGCCATTGCGCTAGAAACACGCAAAGGTGATATAGAGCTGGCCCTAGCCTTAGGCATTATTCTTATTACCATCTCGCTAATTGTTACTTCACTTGTGATGAGTGCTCGACATGCTGCATACCAATATCATAGCTAATATGAACGAAGTAAATGTTTTGCCATTGCAGGTGAAAAATCTGCAAATCAAAAAAAACGACAATGCATTATTAAACGATGTAACACTCACCATTGAATCCAGTGAAGTAACGGTAATTCTGGGCCCAAATGGTGCAGGTAAAAGTCTGCTATTACGCTCAGCACATGGATTAGAAACACTCACTAAAGGCTCTTTACTATGGAATTCGCATGCTCCACAACCACAACATTCTTGGCGTGCATATATTTTTCAAAAACCAGTGTTATTACGCCGCAGTGTAGCTGCTAATCTCGAATACGTACTATCTCTACATAACATCAACAAAGCCGACTACGCTTCATTAATTGATACAGCACTCGAACACACAGGCTTAAGCCAATTAATGGATCGCAATGCACGTGTGTTATCAGGTGGAGAACAACAACGTCTCAACATAGCCCGCGCATGGGTATTGCAGCCCAAAGTCATACTACTAGACGAACCGACTGCAGAATTAGACCCTAATGGTACTGCAGCCATTGAGCATTTAATAAAGACGATTGCCCAACAAGGCACTAAAATTATTATGTCAACACATGACCTAGGCCAGGCACATAGATTAGCGAATGACATTGTATTTTTGCATCAAGGAGGATTAATCGAGCACACACCTGCCAAATCTTTTTTTGGGCAACCACAGAGCAAAATGGCTCAAGACTTTATTGCAGGAAAGCTGCTAAATGGAGATTACAAAACTAATGAATAGAATTTTAATTATCATACTTCTAATACTTTTTACTATGGGTGTAGTCTGGGCTGATAAAAAACCTTTTATCACTCTTTCCTCGACAACATCCACCGATAACTCTGGCCTACTAGACTTTTTAATTCCGAAATTTAAAAACAAAACCGGTATTGATGTGCGCGTAATTGCAATGGGGACCGGTCGAGCACTTCTATTGGGCGAACGTGGTGATGCAGACGTAGTATTAGTGCATCACAAGATTTCTGAGGAACAATTTGTAGAAAATGGTTTTGGAATAGACCGTCGTGACGTTATGTATAACGATTACGTGATTGTAGGACCAAAAAATGATCCTGCAAAAATTAAACAGTTAAAACATGCGGTAGATGCATTCAAGTTAATTAGCCATCATAAAGCCCCCTTCATTTCACGTGGGGATGACAGCGGTACACATAAAAAAGAATTAGAGTTGTGGTCACTTGCTGAAGTGGATGCCCAAAAATATAGCGGCGAATGGTACCGTGAAGCCGGTACTGGTATGGGTGCGACTCTTAATATTGCGAATGGAATGGATGCTTACGCCATAACTGATCGCGGTACCTGGTTATCTTTCAAAAATCGTGACGAATTAACACTATTATTTGAGAATGACCCGCCGCTGTTTAATCAGTACGGCGTTATCTTAGTGAACCCAGAGCGTCACGAGCATATTAAATACCAAGAGGCCAAACTATTTTCAAACTGGCTGACTTCAAACGAAGGCCAGCAAGCAATTGCAGAATTTACATTAGAAAATCAACAGTTGTTTTTCCCAAATGCGCAAAGAGAAATAGCGACTTCAGAAGCAAAATAAATTTTAAGTCTATATGATTTTTATAATAAACGCTTTGATGATTGGCGCAGTCTTCATTGGCTTATATATAAAATCTAGACTTAATCTCACGCTTATTGTAAGTGTATGATGGTTTATTTACTGCACATATGGATCTCTCATATACGCCAGGATACTATGCCGAAGTGAATGCAATATAAAGGTTGAACTTTTACTTATGTATAACTAGTAATTATCCTTTCACTGCTTTCTATATTTTTATATTACTGTAAAAAGTAATTAACTCAAGGATAAATAATGCAACATATCATCCTTGCATTTATAATTTCAGCTACACCACTAAATACTGCCTTTGCAGAATCTTCAAATATAAAAAAGTACAAACAAGTTTACGTTGAACAAATAACACCAATTCTAAAAAAACAGTTTGCTATCGCATTAGAACAAGAACCAGATCCCGAAGCCAAACTTAAATTTGTTGCAGAAGGCATGGCCAACTGTCAAATAGAAACTCTCAGCGCGTACCCACAAAAATATCAAGATGCTTCGATTACTCCCGTTGCAGAAGGTGGGAAGTTAAGCGAAGTAACAAAGGACGTAAATGAAATGATGAAAATCGACATCGAAAGCGGCAGGATTTCAGAAGAAGATTTTAAAGCCATGTTAGAAAGTGCAACAGAAAAGCATATAGCCTGCACCAAAGCACTCGAAAAACAGCTTTAATCATATAAAAATTTCATGCCAACAATGAAAGGTAATATTTTCCCTCTACATGACAAACTATATATAATTATATCAACGCGCAAAACCCGGACGATCCTTACTCAACCCCATCGCATGTTTCATAAAAAACTTCTTAACGGGTTGAATAGAATTTGCCGTTCGTATTGCTGCGTTACGTGCAATAACTATCGCACTATTACTTGAACCAAATGCAGCAACAAAGGCATCCATCGAGCTTTGCATAACTTGTGTTTCGCCCACCCGTGCGCGCTCAAATTTACGTAATACTTTTAAACTACCTATATCACGCTCAGCAATGGCCAAAACATCTGCTAACACAGCAGCATCGGTGAAGCCTAAGTTTGCACCTTGGCCCGCAAGCGGATGCAAAGCATGCGCGGCATCGCCTACCAATGAAATACGTGACTGCACCATTGAATCGGCTTGACCGGAAACTAAAGGAAACGCTGCGCACTTAGATTTCAAAGTAATGTTACCAAGTTGCATATCACTTGCCTGAGTAAGTGCATCTGCAAACTCATGCTCATTGAGCTTCATTAATTCATCGGCATAGTCTTCACTTACTGACCACACAATAGAGCATTGGCCATTCTTGAGTGGTAACAATGCTAATGGGCCTGTAGTCAAGAAGCGTTGCCACGCCGTGTTTTCATGCGAGTGTTCGGTTTCCACTAGTGCTACCAATCCCATTTGCTGATAACTTTTCCCAGTGTATGCAATCTCTGTAAGATTTCGCACGGTAGAACGAACGCCATCTGCACCAACAACTAACTTGGCTTTAATTAAGATACCACTATCCAACTCCACTTCAGCGTGATCTTGGTAGACAACTATTTTGCTTATGTGTTCAGGCATACACCACTCAATATTACTCTGCTGCTGTAACACTTCATACAGGCTAGTTTGAATGACAATGTTTTCAACAATATGCCCTAAATTACTGCGCTGCATGTCAGTCGCATTAAAATGGATATTAGATGCACCTGCCTCATCCCACACATGCATATCTGTAAAAGAGGAAACACGTTTAGCTTGCATGGCGGACCATGCACCCATATGTTCAAAGATGGCTCGTGAACCTGGGCTGACTGCAGTTACACGCGCTTGGTATTCTTGATCAACTTTAAATTGTGCAATTTCGCCTCGATCTACAATAGCAATCAACTTACCTTGTTTAGATAACAAGTTCGCAAGCGTTAGTCCGACCATACCGGCCCCAACAATTATGACATCAACATACATACTCACATAGCCTGCCCTTTCAACAAACTAGCGTTAGATCCAGATTCACCTAGATTCTGTTTCACAATGCGCTCTTCTAACATAGGAATGGCCCCTAGCATGGCCAACCCTAAACCGCGTGATTGTGCTAATACTGGATAATTCGCATTAAATAATAAATTTAATCGATCAGTAAAACGAATTGTTTTATCAATATCCGGTTGGCGCTTGTCTGCGTAGGCATTCAGTTTTTCGTCAACACTATATAGGTCATTTTTATTTAAAAGTTCTACGAGCTCTGCAATGTCTCGCAGTGCGAGATTTAAGCCTTGCCCAGCAATAGGATGCAAGGTTTGTGCTGCGTTGCCAATTAACACCACACGTTTCGATACACGCTGCTCACTCATTAGTAGCGAAAGCGGATAGGAGAAACGCTTGCTAACCGCCTTAATGTGGCCCAAACGAAAACCAAACGCCTGTTGAAGCTTTTCTATGAATACATCATCGGATAATTTTAAATTATTTTCGGCAACTTCGGTTGGATTCATCCAGATAAAACCGCAACGGTTTCCTTCTCTTGGCAACATTGCTAATGGACCATCTTGAGTAAAACGCTCATAGGCAGTGTGGTTATGGGCTTGTTCGCACTCAATACTACCGACCACGGCGTTTTGTTGATACTGTTTTTCTTCTGCCTTAATTCCTAGTGCTTTACGTATAAATGAATTGGCACCATCTGCTGCAATTAATAAGGTTGCTTGTATGGCTTCGCCATCATTCTGCTTTAAAATTACATGGTCACTATTATTTTCGATAGCTGATACTTGATAGGGCTGCAGACGTGTCACATTATCTAAGGTATCCACATGCTTATTCAGCGTATGGATAAGATGATCCGCGGATACTAGATAACCAAAGCTTTCTACTTCATAACGTGCACTGTCTAATCTAGTTGCACCGAAGTGACCTTGATCAGAGATGTGTATTTTTTTTATTGCCGTGGCATGTTCTTGCAAACTGTCCCACAACCCTAATGCAGAAAACATTTTTTTTGACGATAGTGCTAACGCGATGCTACGCCCATCAAGCTCATCAACTTTTAGTTTGATATCAACGAGCGGTTGAGAATCGATTAATGCAATACGATATGAACTAGAAAATAAGGCACAAGCTAGACTGCTGCCGACTAAACCGCTGCCAACGATTGCGATATCATATTGAAAAGACATAGAAAAAATATAGTCGCCAAGCGAAGTTCACGCAGCAGCCATTAGGGCTTCAATTTCATCGGGATCCCGAGCTAACTTTTCGGTGAGCACTTGGCTACCAGCTTTAGTAACTAATACATCGTCTTCAATACGAATACCAATGTTCCAGAATTTTTTCGGCACACCTCTAGCTTTGGTGATGTATAAGCCTGGTTCTACGGTGAGCGTCATTCCCGGTTCTAATAATCGCCATTCTTCATCAAAGCGATAGTCACCCACATCGTGCACATCTAAACCTAACCAGTGCCCAGTGCGATGCATGTAAAACTGCCGATATTCTTCATCTTTAATAAGCTTAGCTGGTTTACCTTTTAATAGACCAATTTCCACTAGGCCTTTGGTAAGTACTTTTATCGCTTCATGATGCGGGTCATTCCAGTGATTACCTGGTTTCACTTTTTTGATGGCAGCAATTTGTGATTCTAGTACCAACTCATACACTTCTCGCTGCACTGAGGAAAAAGTGCCATTCACAGGAAAAGTGCGCGTGATATCACTGGCGTAGCCTTGGTACTCGGCTCCCGCATCAATTAGCAACAAATCACCGTCTTTGAGTTCTTGATTGTTTTCGATGTAATGCAGAATGCAAGCATTATCACCGCCCCCGACAATTGATGGGTACGCCGGCACACAGCCCGCCTTTCTAAACTCGTACATTAACTCTGCTTCAACTTCATATTCGTACATGCCTGGTTTGCAGGCTTGCATTGCACGCGTGTGCCCCGCGATAGCCACTTTTGCAGCTTGACGCATGAGTGTGAGTTCACTACGTGACTTATATAAACGCATGTCGTGTACAAAATAATCAAGTGATAATAGTTCATGCGGCACATGGTTTGCTGTGCGTGCAGAACCGCGTGACTGATTCACCCAATTAATTACACTACGATCAAAATTAGTATCGCGACCCATGGGGTAAAAGAAGCGTTCACGACCTGCAAATAGTTTCGGCATCATCGCATCAAGCTCATCAATCGAATAAGCAAGATTCGCTCCATAGTTTTCTTTAACACCTTCAAGACCCGATCTGCGGCCATCCCAAATCTCTTGCTCAGGATTGCGTTCACGACAAAATAAGATGAATTGCCCTTTTGAATTGCTAGGCAAAATCAATGCCAATGAATCAGGTTCATCAAAACCAGTTAAGTAGAGAAAGTCACTGTCTTGCCTGAAGACAAAATCCACGTCTCGGTTTCTGGGTATTGACCTCGCTGAAGGAATAATGGCGACACCATCATTACCCACCATACGCATTAGCGTTTTGCGTCGCTTCTGCAACTCTTTTTGATCGATCTTATACAAACTAAAATTTAAATTAGATAGAAATTATTGAATGGTTTGGGGCCGGTTCATTGGATGCAATTCTTCACTAATAAGTAGCACTCCCATGCGCACATATTCAACAATATCCATGTAGGCCATTTCATTCATCTCATCTTCTTCATCGTCTTCTGAAGCCTGAGAGATGGTGGTAATATCTTGCAGAATCTCCATGGAATCTTCAGGCACATGGGTTAAATCTTTTACGCCGGCTAGCGCCAATCCAAACAAGAAGCCATCACACCATTTTTTTAGTGCGGTTACACGCGCACTTAAACTGTTGTTTTCTTCAGGGATGAGCAAAGTGAAATTCAGCAAGGCATCATTTAACTCTTGCTTGGTGTGCTCGTATAAAGCACAAAGAGTGTCGTGATTTTCACCTTCTAATGACTGCCCTTCTCCAGTTTGTGAACAAATTTCATCCAACCACCTTTTGCATTGCAAAGAATTATTCACAATTAACATTGCGCACAACATGCCATGACAATCTTCCGCTGTAAAAGGAGATTGCACATAAGACAAAATAGCTTGAATTTTTTCGTAGTTAGGAGTCATGGATTGTAGATACTAACATCTCACCAACGTAATCACTCATAAATTGGTGTAGACAAGATGACATATATTAAAGCGATTATAAAAAAGTTCATGCTTGAAATTTGATTTCCCTTATTTCTATCATGAAATTATGGTTGAATTTAACGCGTTACTTAAAAATTATTTATAGTTGTTTTATTAACAATTTTAGTTGACGCGCAAGCCTCTACAGCCTAACATTTTGCTATGGATAAGAGAGACACCGGAAAGCTCAGCGAGCAAGATTTAAAGGGATTAGAAATTCGTGTTAACGAACTGATTACCACTTGCGAAGAACTAAAAAAAGAAAACAAGCTTTTAAAACTACAACAAGACTCCTATTCATCTGAGCGTGCTGCTTTGATCGATAAAAATGAACAAGCACGTAAACGAGTTGAAGCGATGATTACGCGCCTCAAATCAATGGAAGTAAGCGCTTAGTCTTATGGACGAACCTATTACTCTCAATATCCTAGATAAAGAATACCGTATTGCCTGTCCCACGGGTGAAGAAGAATCCCTGCAGGCCTCTGCACATTATCTAAATACAAAAATTCAAGAAATCCGTAATAGTGGTAAAGCCATTGGTACTGACCGTGTAGCGGTTATGGCCGCTCTTAATATGGCACATGAATTTTTGAACCAGAAAAGCGATTACGAGCAACACAGCAAATCGT